>Ga0209611_10000344_pt1 | contig 65559 bp, 33 predicted proteins | sample S1TSphgellanicum_3_FD_187693 | JGI IMG/M metagenome (GOLD analysis project Ga0209611, IMG submission 187693) | Host-associated microbial communities from peat moss isolated from Minnesota, USA - S1T2_Fc - Sphagnum magellanicum MG (SPAdes) (version 2) | ecosystem: Host-associated > Plants > Peat...
TGAATAGATCTCCTATTTGTTAACAAAACCAAGCTAGTGAAAAAGCAAATGCAAGAGTTTAAAGAGTAAGGAAAGTGGGGATTTGGAGGAGATTTTTAAAAACTTTTTGATATGCTGCAAACTGGAAACAACTTTGTAGTGCCAATTATTTAAAAGGAATGTAAAAGGAGATAATTTCTACATTTTACAATGTCAACAACCAAAACATATGGTTCATGAATCTTTTGCTTGTGTTTGGGGTCAATGTGAATTTGAAGTGGGTGACTATGTAGTGGCTGGGATTTATTATTAGAAATGGGAGAGGGGTAATCAGTCCTATGTTTATTTGGACAACTCCAACATAACATATATAGATGTTCATTTGGTCAAAGCTATTAAGAGTAGGTTATAGGTAGGTTAGCCTAGGTAGGTAAGAGGTACCTATTAATAAATGCATGTACTTAGATAATGTGTAAGTTATAATCTACTAGGCCTTATAGGTACCTATTAGGTCTATGTTTATACCTACCTAATAAGCTATTTATGCCTATGTTATTTAGTAGGCTACATAGGCACCTACTAGCTTATTAATAGATTTAGCTTAAACATACTAAATAAATACCCTAGCCTATTAAGTAGGTCTAGGTTTAAACTACCTACTTAATACTAAGCTAGGCTACCTACATAGTAGCCTAAGTGGCCTAGCCTAGGTTAGCTACATAACTACCTAATATAGGCCTAGGTGGCCTAAGTAGCTTAAGTTAGGTTACATACTTACAGGTTTAATAGGTCTAAGTGGCCCAGGTTAAGCTACCTACCTTGTAGGCCTAGGTTGCCTACGTTACATATGTAACTACCAAGTAGACTTCGATATCCTAAGTGGATTAGGCTACTTAGTTTGTAGGATAGGCTACCTACCTACTAGGCCTAAGTGGCCTATGTCATTTATCTAGTAGGCTTAGGCTATGTGCTTATAGTAGGCCTAGGCTAGTAGGCTACCTAAATGGCTAATATGTAAATACTTAGTAAGCCTAGGTCACTTAAGATATCTATTTAGAAGGCTTACTCTACCTAGTTATAGGCTATTTAATAGTCTTAAGCTACATATTAGGTAACCTACTAAGTAGGTATAAGATACTAGGCTACTAAGTAGGTATAAGATACTAGGCTACTAACTAGGTTATTACCTAACAAGTAGTCTAGGCCTAGCTTAACCTACTGGTTATGCTAAGTTAGGTAGATAGCCTAAATTTAATAAGTAAGCTAAGTAACCAAATGAGTATGGTTCATTTGACTAAGGGTCAAATTAGGATGGTCAATTTAACTAAACCTTATCCATTAATATCACTAATTTGATTAAACCATGGCCATTTTGATGAACATTTGTCATTTTGACTAGATTTTCGACTTGACACTTGGTGAAAAAGGTCACTTTAGTCAAATGTATTAATCAAATGTAACATGTGTTTTTCATGCCCCAAACCTTTGGGTGAAAGCATCCTTGGGTGGTACCACTAAGAATGTCATGTCTTGATTTTCCTAAACCCATTGAATTTTGAAAACTCATAGGAAACTTTTAAATAAATATTTTCATAATTTTTTGTAATGAGTACATTTATTAGGTTCCATAGATTTTGAAATCTCAATAGTAAAAAAAATATTATGTATTTTGATGTTCCTAATCATTGCGTTTAAGGTCCATTCATTATATAAAGAACTAGCATGACCAAGGTTGTTGTCCTTGGGAAGGAATGACTAATGTTTGTAGACCCATGTGGCATGCATTAATTGGATTGACGTAATTAGGTGTTGATGGAAGGATATGAATGAAAAAATTCAAAACTTTGAGATGAACTTCCTTACACATCAAAACAAGCATGTAGGTTAGTAGCTTGCCTACATGTGAACCTCTAGGTTAGTGTCACGACTAAAATCGGCCTTAGTTAGGGATTGCTATTTAGTGAACATGAACATGTAAGCATGATCAAACTTTTTTTGGAATATTCCATTGAAACATGGCATAGAATACTGCATGATGTGGAAGAATATTTTGCCATGTTTTCAATGATGAAAAATAAAAATGGATGGAAAACTAAAATGAATGAAAGCATAAAATGGATGAAAAAATATATGAAAAAAAAGATGAACAAAACTTGTTCATAACCAAAAGTTACGTCTTAATCCAAACATTACCTTTTCATAACCAAGAGGTATGTGTCAACCAAAACACCACCTATTCATCTCCAAGAGGTATCTTCCCATTAAAAAATGAGATAGTATGAGACTGCACATTTTCTATACCATTTCAACTTGATTTTTATTTGAATTTAGTCTTTCAAACCTCTTATGTCTAGGAACATTCTTGCTACTTGAAAGATAAAATGGATGAAAAAAAAGGATGAACAAAACTTGTTCACAACCAAAAGTTATGTGTTAATCAAATTCTACCTTTTCATAACCGAAAAGTATGTGCCAATTGAAACACCACATGTTCATCTCCAAGAGGTATGTTCCCATAAGGAATTGAGACTATATGAGAATGCGCATTCTTTATACCATTTCAACATGTCTTTTTATTTGAATTCAGTCTTTCAAATCTTTTGTGTTTAGGAGCATTCTTATTACTTGAAGAATAAAATTGCATTTTTCCCCCCTCTCCACCAAAACTACCTAGCTCCAACTTTTTTATTGCTACAACCCATTTGCAATTTTTAAACATCTATTTTACAATGGCAAAAATAAAATTCACAACAATGGTTACACCAAACACCTTAGAGACTATGATTGAATACACTTTAATTTCAAGCATACTAGATAGAATATGCAAAATGATAAAAACACCTTTGGAATATCTAAGAGATCCCACCTTGCTAGAGCCCCTCAAGTAGTTGCTAGAAATTAGAACATGGGGATCAAAATGGAAAAAACAAATTGACAAAACAAATGAATGGGCGGCATGGCAATGGGTAAATGCGAAGATTAACAAAGAAAGTCTTATATTGCTCAAACAAACTGTAAACATTCCGAAGGAGGATATGGAAGATTACTATTGGGCGATGTTTACACATGCCATGGATTTCTTCCAAGAATAAGCAAGTTTGAAAAAGCTGATTCCAAAACATTTCTTTACAAACTTATTAAAGGATTTGTTGATGAAAGATTTATAACCCTTGGGAACCTCCTTTCAACAAAATTTATGGAACCTAATAGATGACTTTATACAACTCTAAGCAAGCGAGCTTGGGTGCCACAAGATTTAATTAACAAAGTGATAAAATAACCTGTGAATTGTCAAATGATAGGCCCAAACCTGAAACCACGAGATGTTTACAATGGTAGGAAAAAAAGATGTCCCAAGAATTGAAGGAGAAACCAAAATACCATTCTTGGTAGTAATTTATGGTTTAATAGACTTTTTAATATGAATGAGGGCTGAAGTTGAACATAGGAGTTGCTTGTTGAAAAATCCTTGATTCTTGTAACTCCAAAAGACGCATCTATAGTACCCATTTAGTCCTTAGAACTCCAAAGGATGCATATATAGTACCTAATCAATCCCTAGAAGTCAACCGAGGCCTATAAAAGATTCATATAGTGATTACATTATCATTACAATTCCAATAAATTTTTAATTACATTTTCCCACTTGCTATTGTTTGCATTTTTTATATCATCACTATCCACTTGCATTGATTACACTTCTAATGTAATATTACAATCCTATTACCTTGACAAAATATTTGTAGCCTCCCACCTAATATTATTAATTTGCATATTTAATTGCCTTACTCAATATTAAAATTTCAATTGGATTTCTTCCAAACATGACAAATAGATCACAGATTATTAGCAAACTACCACTAATAACTCAATGCATGATTGAAAACGCATTGTTGCATTTAATTTTGGACACAATTTTCAAGCAAATATAATGACCATGGCGAGTTCCTCAAGACGACAGTAGATTCAACCCTTTATGTGGATTATTAAAAATCAAGAAATGGGGCAACCTACAAAGACAAAGTGGATAGCATAAATGAGTGGGCTACCTGGCGATGGCAAACAAAAAGATAAAATAACAAGGTCCATTTATTGCCATAAACAAGCCAAGGCAAAGCCTTCGATCAATAACACAATATTGAAAACTATCATTGGGCAATGTTCAAATATGCGATGGAATTCTTGAAACAACGTGTAAACCTTTAAAAATCACTTCCAAAACATTACTTTACTAACCTTTTCAAAGATTTATCAAATGAAAATTCAGTTGCCCTATGTGAATTATTAGCAACAAAAATTGGAAAACCCAAAAGAAGATTATATGCAACTCTAAGGAGGCAAGCCTAGGTCCCATAACAAGAAAAAAATGAAGTCCTACAACCATCTATGAATCGACGGATGATTGGATCACCACCAAAAACCAAGAGAAGTGTGGGATAGTCAAAAAAGATGACACCAAAACCCTTGACGATAAAATAGTGTTTATTCAATCGCACTATGTAATACAAATAATATTTAATGTCTATGTGTAGAAATAAGATGTAATTAATGGAAATTTGATTGAATAAAAATGGATTCAGTTACAATTATAGATAAAAATTGATTTTGTTAATAATTTTGTTAACAACAATTCTATGAAAACTAGAAGGACATTTGTGATAATTGAAGCAAAAGAAAATAAGACCCTGGATGTGTTCTACAATTGAGAAGCAAAACGAGGGCAATAATGAATGAAAAGTTCTATGTATGCATGTGGAATTGGTATAATTAGAAAATAGACACAAATGTCCTAAACAATTGTATATAATGAAAAAGAGGCATGGCGGAAATAAAAATTTTCCATTGCAAGTGTAGGTTTGAAAATGTTAGAACTTCAAGAGTCTTACATTTGTATCCAACAATGGATCAAAGACAGATGAAAGTGAATGCATAATATAGTGTTAGAAAGGGATATTAGGCATAAAAAAATAACATGCAAGAATACAAAGTGTATGCCATAGTGATACAGATGTTTGACCTCGATTTTGTGAACAGCTTATGACAAGCTCCAAGGGACAATCTATGGCTAGGTGAACCAATAAACCAAAACTACAAGACCCATTTATTACACCAAGCAGAATATTTGTTGGGGACGAGCAAAGCGAACCAATGTTCATTGGTAGAAGCTGCCCACAAGAAATGGCCAAATAATGAAAATGATCTAGATGATGATGAATATGAGTTGCCAATTTTAAAATACAATGCAAACTAGGAAGCATTTATCAAACAGAAAGAAGGTTCGCCCCAATGAAAGATAAGGAGCTAAAAACACCATTGCGATTGGCATCAAAAGAAGGAAAAGACGTAGAAAGCACAGATAAAAAGTGTTGTGGGTCAAACAATCATGTCATTATTAAATTGCAAGATAAGTAGAATACGAGTCACCATCATATGTCTATGACAATAGGAACACATCCAAATGAAGACTGTTAGAAAAACTATAAGTACTTCATTTTTCGCAAAAAAAAATGTCCCACAAACAACACATGCCATTGTTAAAAAGAAGAAGTTAAAGTCAATAGATCTTGTTTCACAATATTGACTCAGTATGTGTAGTGGATATAATTAGCAAGGAACATAGCCAAAAAAACGAAGTCAAAAAAGATGTTAGAAGAAACCAACACTGAATAGTTCTTTACTTTGCTAGAGAGCCCTCAAAAAAGTGATGTGAATAGGTAGGCCAGAGATAGTGAAGATAGCAAAACAACTTTGTAAGGATACAAGCATTTGAGTGTAATCGTGGCATTAACGAAACAATTTACAAACAATTTCAATCTTCTAGCCTCCAAAATGAAAAAAGGTTGAAAATGCAAAGCGCCACACAAGGAAGAGATCTTTAAAAATGGTGTACTTTTTTTTAAAAAAAGTGACAAGGAAGCAAAAGATGCAACATCTTTAAGGTAAGAAGACGAGGACGAGATGTTAATTGTCATAGAAAGGGACATCTAACAGTCTAAAGACACACGAACAATGTATTGAATGTGTCCATATTCAACTTTATCATAATAGGGAGGAAATGGAAGCAAAATATTCAACTTGTTTTGATTGTCATATAAATTATATTTGTGGCCTGTTTCCAACATAACAATTTTGAACTCATCTCCAATTCTTCATATAAGATATTTATGATTTGATTTTAGCATAAACATTTTGAACTCTAATCGAATCTCAAATATATAAAAAGGTTGTGAACTCCATTGTCGAGAATAATGTGATAAATATATTCAACAGATGCAAACATGCCAAACGCCAACACTTATGAATATAATGATGAGAAATGAAACATGGTTACATAACTTAACAATGTTTGTATGTTACACATCATGGATATATGGTAAAAGTGTAAAAGGATTTTGTGCACATGCTAACGCAAGATGTCTTGAAGAGTCAATAGTAGTTTTCAAATTTGTAAACATTCTTACATTGTTATCCTAAAAAAGGACACTTACAACAAAAGAACTAAAAAATTTTTATTTGTAATCATTATTTTTTTTCTATTTAATTTTGAAGATAATAATTTTTAAAATAACAATTTTGATACCCAATATATTTTAATACTCTAAGACTCCAAAAAAATAAAATTCTTTTATAACATTTCAAAATAGATAAATAAAGATAAGGAGGACAAAAAATATGAAAAATATATATATTTTTTGGGTATTATTGGCTACCAATTTGACTTATCATATAGGTTTGGAAAATTGGGAGTTTTATTCCTTTGAAATCTAGACATTTTGGGCGATTTTTTCCATGGGAAACCCAACAACACAAGATAGGTTTAACCCATGTGTTTCACATCAAAGTTTGATGGAATTTCGCCCCATTGGGGTTATATATTTAATTTCCCTAAAGATTTGTTTAGATTTCTATTAAAGTTTCAATGATTAAAATATTCAAAATTCAGTTTCTTTGAAGCCCAATTAGTAAATTCCTTTTGTTGGTTTAAGATTTCATTTGGATTTATAATATGTGCAAAATTAATTTGTATTTGTTAGGATTTGTAACTAAAAACAAATAATCATTCAAATGGTTTGAGATGAGATGTGAGAACATCGCATTGATCAAATGAGTTGAAAATTTTGGAACAAATGATGAAGGCTTAAAGAAAAAGCCAGAGTTTAGAGGAACCTATTCTAGTGCTTCATCCTTAATGTAGCGCAAAATAGAACTACTATATCTATAACATTTCTTTTGTATAGGTGGAAATGGAATGGTGGAAAAATGATGAACCATTGCTTTTGAATATTTTTGCAACAAAAGACTCAATGGTAGGGTGGGGAAGAATTCTTCACGAGCAAAAAAAGGAATTGTCCTCTGCCTTGGAAGCAACCAATCTCTGTGTCAAGCAATTTAATGTTAATTATCAAGGCTTAACCAAAAGCCCACATGAAATACTTGAAATTGTGAAGGTTAAACTTACTCATAATGTAAATCAAATTTGGACTTCTTCTTCATAAGAGCATCTGGGTTGTTATTTTTCTTCTTTGCAACATCAATTTTCTCTTCAAGAACATCCAATAGTAGTTGCAAAAGCTCAAGATAAACATCCCAATTTGGCTCAAGCAGAAAAGCATGTTTTCCAAGATTTTGACATGTTCTCAAATAATTACCTACTTCAGGGATAACCTTTTAATGAGATCTATAAAACAAAATGAGAGAGGCAAAAAAAAGAAGAAAAAAAAGATAAAATTGGGCTAAGTTGAACGCAAAAGGAATTGAAAAAAACATGAGGAAGAATTGATGTCCACCACTAGACTCCTAGGAGATGACAAGGCAAGGAGAAGCGGTTGGAAAATGTCAAGGTGGATTTTGTGTCCAACTCTAAAAGGCAAGCCACTATTTGACATTGTCATAATATCTTGGGTGGTTCAATTGAAATACACATCATCATCTTGAATGTCTCCTTGCTGCATATCCCTTGAAAAAACCAAACTTCCATTTTCATGCACTAGGAGAAAAGCCATGTTCATGAGAATCTATGACATATAGGAGATATGTTAGTATTGAGCTCACATAGATGTAGGAAGCCTTGGTGTAATTCAAAAAATGTTTACCTTTTTATTTGGGAATTGGGGATTTGTGTGGTGCATACTGTTGATGATTGCAAATTTTGAGTGAATTTTGAAGTTATAGTTCTCCAAGTAGGACTTAATGTCTCTCAAAACCTAGAAGTCGTCATCATAAAAAAAAGGATGTAACCATCCCTTGCAAGATACTTGTTCGCAAATTTGAAAATGGAAACAAGTGTAATCATACTAACATGTACCAAAAGTAGTCATAACCACTACTCAATTTTGTGAATTTTGGATTGTAAAAATAATTATATCTATATATAATATTTTATTATGAATACATTATGTACATGTCATAAAATTTTGGAATCAATTTAATGAGTGAAAAATATGTATAAAGACTTTTAACCTCTTATAACAACTACTTAAAAGTTGCATAAAAGTAGCTTGAAGTGATTTTGACACTAAAAACACAATTTGAAACTATTTTTTAATGACATATTTTTTAATTAAAAAAATATACACCTTAACATCATAGTATTAAAAAAAAATTAATAAGACATATTAAAAAAATTCCAATAAGATTTTAAGAATAAAGTAATGGTCTAAGGGGGCACACGTACCTCATGATAGAATGGTTGGACCCAAACAACATAATTGTCAACTTTTGCATTCCACTTGGGAATAGTCATAGGGTCTAACACATGTAGATAGGCAAATTTCTTGGGACTTCAATAATGATGACATCTGCTCTATCTTTTGGGGAGTCTTGCGAGAATTTAAGACAATCTTAATTATTGAATTTGATAGAACTAGGTAATTCAATGAGGAATAAGGTTTCGAACCAATATTACCTTCATTTAAAAATATTTTATATCTTAAAAGCCAAGGGACCACGCATGAATTGAAACTTTTATCTTCACCAATGAAGGTTAATCGATATTGGGAGCCTTTGTAACCAACCTTGGGGTCTTGTGGTTGGCAGTGAATACTGGGCTTCAAGGTGGTTGAAGATGAAATCTCCCTTTTGAAATCTCGAGTGACTTTTACACAAGTCTTTTCCTCCTTTATGTGTGTGAAGATGGTTTAACAACATGACCCCTCCTACTCTTAAAAGTTCTAGGAGAGTCTTCCTTGTGAGCAACATGGTTAAAAGAATCCTGGAACTCAAACAACTCAACATTTACATCTTGTTCAAGGTTCTTAATGTTAGTTAAAGTTGGAATGACCCCTAAAGTGCCTGAAACTTGGGCATCCTTTTTCTTTTTCTTCCTCTTATCAATATCCTCCTTTTTATCTCCATGAGAAAAAGCCAGCTTCTCCAAGAATCCCATATCAAATTTCTTTCACTTTGACTTCTCTAAGACAAGAGTATAATCTAGAGGACAATCAAGGTACCGACCATAATAAGGAAGATGAAAGGAACCCCAGTCTCTAACAAGTTCCTTTCAATACATAGTGCAATCAAATTTTTAATTACACCAAATGTTGAAGAGTCTAGACATTTCATTACCACAAATCATGGTTTTTTAAAAGGTTCAAATTGACTAACTTGTCATTTTAACTAATGGACATGTACATTTTGAAAGGCCTAGAACTTGAATGACACATGTATGTGTTGATTAATCAATTTGACTATAGTGGTTTATTTTACTATATACACATAGTCAAATCGTACAACTTTAGTCAAAATGGCCAATGGTCATTAACTAAATTGAATAATTAGTCAAGATGGCCAAATATCTTTAATCAAAATGATCAATGGTCTTTACTCAAGTTGAACACTTAGTCAAAATGACCAATGATCTTTAATAAAAATGACTAATGGTCTTTAATCAAGTTGAACATTTAGTTAACATGGCTAATGATCTTTAGTCAAATATGACATGGTCTATTACCCTCTGTATCTACCTCTCGCTTATTCATCCACTTATTTATTTAGTTAATTATTTGCCTACGTATTACCCACCCACCCGCCTACTTATTATTCACATACCAACCTATTTACCTATACCTTCTCACCTACCTACCTACTTACCTACCCACCTACCTACTTATCCACCCACTTACCAACTTAATTTTAACCACTAAGTTATTCATTTTTACACATATAAATTATATAATATAATTGTGTAATAATATAGCTCAACACATGTAGAATAAATTTATTTATAATATATTATCATAGTCTTTTACCATTAAAATTTATTTGAATGAATAATATTTAATTTAATTGCATTGAATATTTTTAATGGATTATATTTTGAATACATTATTTGAGATATTAATGGTTTTTATATTACCTATATGTATAATATTGATTAAAATAATTTCCTTACATTATGCAGTTTAATATTATGTTCATTTGTATTCATATTAGAAATTTACTAATATTCATTTTTGAATCATTGTAAAATAATTGTATGAACACTTAGGGTACCACAAATTCATCTGAGGTTAATAATTATATAGTTATACAAGGTGTCACATTGTCCATTTAATAGTAATTACTTTTAAGTTATACAAAAGTCATTTTATAAATCTCCTAAGTTTAAAACATATAATGGGACCCATTTTCCAATGTCACATGATATTATTTAATTAAATATAAAAATGGCCATGACATCATGATAATATTTTCCATGTCATTTGAAGTAGTTGAAATTTAGTCGTAAATTATATCTACATATTTCATTACTTGAAAAAAGGACAGCAAGATAATTCACATCGGTATTATATTTTCTATCACATTGGGACCTCCATGAAAAGAGTTTTATGGCAACAATACCATTGCAAGATTCATCCAGGAGCTTGGTAGTAGTAAATTTGGTGTTCAAATTTGTTGAGCTAAAACAAATTTAATTGTGCTTGAAGATAATGTTGTCTACTAACATTTAGATGGCAATGGCTTCAATTTCATTTATGATTTTTTTTCTTTTTTATGTATGGGTAGTTCCAAGGCATGGAATTGTTGAAGGAAAATAATGATCAACAACATCCTTCAAAGCTTGTTGCTTACATATTATTTTGTATTTTTGGACGTTGTTAACTACTTCAACCTTGAATGTACAAGTAGCAATCATAGTGAATACAAGATGGTCCCCTACTTTCAACTCATTAGTTGTCTTGAACTCTTTCCATCCATTCCCAATGCTTAATATTTTGGGTGACCCATTGATTGTTTTGCCTTTAGTAACACACACTTTCATGCGCTTGATTTTTTTGTGTCTTCCTTGCATTGTCACTTTTGTGCCAATCTTGCCACCATGCTTCATTAGGAATTTATGGGCAACTAGACCTGAAAAAAATCAAAAATGGTTTAGGGTAGATCAATGTGGCATTTTCAAGCTAGTATCAATGTGAGAATATTAACAAATTGTATAATGCAAAAACCTATTGTCACGCAAAATGATAGGAAATAATACACCCATTTAATTTTTGAATGGGTATTAAAAATGATACTAGTTTTATATTATAAATTGACTAAAAAAATTTGGTTTTTAATTCTAAAATTAGCTCTTGCAGATTATAGGACTTGTAAGAAGAACTTTTATACAATTACCAAGTGGTCTTTAGACATGCTGTTGTGTGTGAAAATTTGATGGAATGTTGGTGCTTTCAAACCACATTTTGCTACTACCACCTAGTATATACTAGGTGCATGTGGCACTATATGCATGATGTTATATAATATGGAAATCTTATGGAATTCTAATGTTTCCAAACCACACTCAAAACTCAATGTGTCAAAATTTTATGTGCATGCATGTGACTAGCACCATCACGATATAAGTTAGCATACACATGATATAACTATTTTAGTTCTTCTATCAACTCATGCACCATTGATATGCAAACAAGATCCAACTCCAAATCCTTCATTCTCCATCTATCAACTAATCTAACATATTACAAAACAAATTGGCAATTGTCAACTTAAGTGCAAAAAAATGGATTATTCACCAATTGGGTTTTATAAAAGAGTCTAAAAACAAATTCAACATAGCCATTTTATCCTCATTCAAAGCAACGCAACATAACCTCCCCCCCCCTCCCAAGCATTTCTTCATATAACATGAACTTATATATTCCTCAACAACACTGTGCATTAAGGTGCCCCAAGAACACAAAAAACTTTTGATAGCTTCTCTTCAACCTTTTCATGGCTCATCACCTTCTACTATTATTGTCCATCCACAAGCCCCATGTAATCAAACATACATAGCATTAATCATTATAAACTTTTCAAATTGAATATTTTTTTCCAAGGTTCATTAGATTCCATTCACCAATGTTGTTTATGTTATTAAGTTTGGTAATACATATCCAATTCACCTATCTTGCATATTTGATAAATTAGATATTGTTATTATTATACATTGAAATAAAATTTCATAATAAATTTAGTATGATATATTATAAATAAATCTTTATATTGTAATTTCAAAATAAAATAGATTCTGAAGAATTGTAAGTGGTGGGAAATTTTATATAATTTATTTGTACATTAAAAACTTGTTAATATCATATTAAATTAAAAATTTATATTATTAGTAAGGGACAATACTAAGGCTACCACTAGTAACTATTCTAAGTTACTAAGCTCCTAGTGCCTATGGCACTAATTAGTTTAAAGATTTCTACCCCTTAACATGATATGTTGTGAAATTGTGTGTACTAGGGAACTTTAGGTCAAAATGATGCTAGGAAATTATTGTTAATATAAATTGGAACTTTTATCATGAATTTACATCCCATATCTTAGGATGTGCTAGTGGAAATTGATAGATTTAATGGGCACCACGTGGTCCAATGCCTTTTTGATTGAAAATCATTTCAAGGAGTGATAATGATATGAATCCTTAGAGTATAATATATGCATCAGAAATCATGTGTATATCATGATGAAAAAGATGACCTAAATTGATTATCTAGAAGTATAATTTGGTACATTGAATAAGCAAAAACAAATCCAAAGTTGTTCTCAATACAAAAAATTACGCAAATTCATGCAATGAATACCTAATGGTTTGAAACTCCATGTTATTTGTAGTCATTGAGTTTTCAAAATTTTATCATTAATTAATATTATGGGAAAAATACGTTTAAGGGAATTGGAATCACAACATTATCAAACTTTTGCCAATTATAAGTATCATTGTCAATAATAATACATTGTCCTTGATTAATAAATTTAGCAATTATAATAATTGTAATGTTAAAATAATTACATGATAGTAAAAAAAATTAGAAAATTTAATTTAAAATAATGACATAAAATAATTTAATTTTGTAATTGTAATTTCTAGTTCTCAATGGTTTAAAAAAAAAATTATGATTAAATAGGTAAATCCTAACATTCTAAGGAACTTTCTTGAAAATTAGATACATGTAAGCCGTTAAGCCCTTTCCTAGAAAATGTTAAATCAACCAAAGAGAGTAAATGCAATCAAAACAAAAGTATTACTGCAATTTTTCCCTCAATCTACCCTTTGCCCCATCCATAACCTTCCAATGTGTTATGAATGTTTGAAAGGGCATGTAACATGTCCAATGACATGTTACATATCCAAAATACCCATAACATGTGCAAAACATGCATAACATGGAACCCAAACATGTTTAAGTATCACAAGGTAAAAACAAAGGGGGCAAAAGGTAGATTGGGGGAAAAAGTCATAATAATACTTTTTGTACTAACTACATTTACTTTCTTTGGCTGATTTAACATAGACTTCCAATCTACTGAACAATAATAATTGATAGATACACATTTTAGTCCTTTATATGTACATTGCCAATTTCAACCAAAATCTAATTAATCTCATCCTTCCCATTTAGACACATCTTCGCTCTCTTTATCAGATTGTGTACATTATATTTACCTTATTTTAAACTCAAGAAATTTCAACCTAACATCTAGTTTGAAGCTAAGGAAATTGATCTGGAGTAAATGTTCTAAACCACAAACTTGGGTAGTTAATATGTATTTTATCCAATTGTAACTATTGATTATGTGTCTAGTTGTAATTGGATACATATTAATCACAACTAGCAAAATCTAGTAATCAAACTTTATGGATATTAACTAACAATTGGGAAAGTTGTGATAACAAACAATCTAACATAATCTGAATTTGAAAGCTTAATATGTTGATATGACCATATTAACTAAAACATATTAAATTTTTTATTAGACCTTAAATATTGGAACTAGTCATATCATTCACATACCATGTTTAGGATGTGATCCATGCCATGGTTGTATGGATTTGCATCCTTGGACAATGAAATAATTTGTAACCTTATAAGTTAGCTTCTTTTCTATTCAATGCATCATTATCAATTGACATCATTAATTTTTTAAAAATTGAATATTTTGTCCATGTGTTAATATCAAAATAATTATAAGAATTGTTATCATGAAAAAACTATAAAAAGTTGGAAACACACTTTAAATGTGAAACCTTTGGCAATCAATAAATTATACATTGTTATTAGGATGCCATTATTGATTAATATTAATGAAAATATTTGTATCAATATTTTCCATCAATGTATCAATTATTTTTTAATTAGTAAATAAGTAATTGTTCAAAAGACATTGATTCATAAGTCATTTTGTCCTAAATCTTTATCCTCACAAATTTATCCATTGATTCAAAATTTCCAAAATGATAAATTTTATTAACTTTAAGTATTTATTCAAAAGATGTTGATGCCATTTAGTCTTGGATCTTTGTCTTTGCACTATCCGTTGTATCAACATTTTTAAAATAATAAATAAGTAACTATCAACTGACATTCAAAGATCATTTTGTCCTGAATCTTTGTCTTCACATTAATATGCATGGTAATCAAATTTGCTAAATTAATTAATCAAGACTCATTGGAAAGATATCCATTACCATAATCAAATTTGTTAAAATAACTATATTATCTAATCAATAAATTAATTAAAAAGATATTATTTGATCCATTTTATCTTGGGTCTTTGTTTCCACATTACCTATTCCATCACATTTGGTAAAAAAAAAATCATTAAGTATTCATTCAAGAATTTAAATCCTATTTATTCATGATATTTGTGTTGACATTATTATATTCTCTATCAATTTGCAAAGTAATTAAATTTTTAGGGTTTAGGGTTTAGAACATTAAATTGTTATCACTTCTTGGACTATTGAACATACTAGAAATGAAATAATGTTGAATCCCTTCTTGAATGTGAAGATGTCTAAAATGATTTAAGTGTTTGAATTTATGAAAAAATTCTACAATTAATGTTTGTCATGATTATTTTCCTTAATAAATCTCTTTTCAATAATTCTTTGTTAATCCTTTTAGATTTAAAAAATGATATATAATGGATAATGTGAAAATAAATATGTAGGATAAATTTGCCTTCATTTCTTTAATGAATAATTCATCATTAAATTATTTATATTTTGGCAAATTTTTGGATAATGTTAGACAATGATCGAGGATGAATTATTGCCCTACATTCCTTTTCAATTAATTTCCTAATTTAAATCATAATCTAACTCCAAACTTGCATACCTTAATTTACCCAACTTCAAAACACCTTGAAACCTTGAAACCTTAAATACCTTAAAGTTCCCTAATTTGCCTCCAAACCTTTAAGGTTCCATATTATTTAACCCTAAAAACCTTAAACCCTAAACTTGTTCCCTTTAAAGTTCCCCAAAAACCTTAATCCTCCAAAACTTCAAACTAAAATGTGACATAATAGAAAATTCATTTGTTAACCCTAAATCCATAATACCTTCACACCCTAAACCTGAGATCTTCATATCCTTCAAACCCTAATCATGTTCAACCCAAACCCTAAACCACTCCAACATTCCTATAATAATCTTACCATAAAACCATAAGATCCTTGGGCATGGGTTATAAATTAGTTTAAATGATCGTTATTCATACATTACATTAAATTTTATTCTTCAAGACTTTCTACCTTCAATTTTCATCTTTTCTCCCTTAAAACATAGATATATATTTTAGGTTAACCAAAAAATAAATCCCCAAATTATTTTCATTTTTTTTCGAGATATATTTTCCTCCTTCTACCTTCATAATGTTTTTGGCATAAATATAATCCCCAATTTTAATATTTTTCAACACTCCATCCATCCATGCCTCCATCCTTCCATCTTCCATTAAACCCATCCTCTGTCCATCCTCCATCCATCTCTCCATCCATCCATCCAAATGTCACGTTTCGAAAAACAAATAGTTAGGTTTTAGCTTTCATTTTCACTTTCTCGATTTCCATCTGTCTTTTTCTTGTTCCCATTCTCTTGCTCTCATACTTTCTCTCACATTTTCATTGTTTTTATTTCTTTTGCCCTTGCATTCCTTCACTTTCTCGCATTCTCCCAAATTTTGTCTTGCCATCTCACTCCTCTCCTTTTCACACTCTTTCGGTGAAAGAAGGGCATTCGGCGAAGCAAACATGCTCAAGAGGGAAATGCACTCAGCAAAGCAAACATGCTCGAGAAGGAAATGCACTTAGTGATTTCTCTTCGTGACAACTCAAGGTGAACGCATTCCAAAGCCACTCAAGGCCAACCCAACGAACACCTTTAGGTGAGACCAAAGATTTGAAGGATGGGTTTTCATCCTTCCTTTCTTATGCATTTCAAGGGTGTTGTAGGAGAAATGATAGATATGTAGAATAAAAAATTTAGAAGTCTAGGGCACAAACATTCGTTTTCACTCTCCATGGTCTCCTTACACAGAACAACTATTAGCAAGCCAATTTAAACTCAAAATCCTTCTATGCAACTATGTAAAAACAATCATTGTGCAAAGTTCAACATTTCTAGAAAGGTACCCATAACTTTTTTCCAAATATAGGTTAAGACCTGTAGAAACCAATAATCTTCAAATGTCCAAACCTTATACATTCAACCAATCTTTGCATTTTCTTGTTAAATATTCATCTTGTGTACTTTTGTGTGCTAATGTCAATCTCGTGTGTTTATATTTATGAAGCACTGTCAGAAGGTTTGATTTTAAGGGTGATTGATGTTAAATGTATTTCTACCATGAGTTTGTGTGTAACAACAAATCCCTATGCTTGTGTATGTGCATGTATCCATGTCTGTGTCTACTTGTGTCTTTGTTAATCTCTATCTCCTCTCAGACTCTATTTCATTACCATTGTCCATATCTATGTGAGCTTGTCCTTGAAGTATCAACATTACTAAAGATAGTTTATGTCTATGATCGGCCTATTATGTGTACACCTAATCATTCATTCTATTTGTCTCAATATGTTTGGCCCTATTTTTATCATTTGCATTATATGTATGATTGACCTTTTTTGTGAATGTACTTCTTTGTGTATAACTCTTCATCTAATCTATATGTGTTTGTTTCTAATTGGACATTGCCCCTCAGTTTCTTTGTGTTTACATTTGACTCAATGTCAAATTCTTAAAAATTGTGTTGGTTTTAATATCATTGTGTGCATAAGATTATTAATGTAGTTGTTTACATGTTTTTTAGATCTCATTGGATCCATTTGAATATTATTCGTACCCATCTTTATTTATATTTAGAATATATCATTTTTATATCTCATGTAGGAGAATCACAAAGACAAAAACCATCTCTAACCTAACATATCAACTATTTTATTGTGAAACAAATATTCAACAAAACAAAGACCGACAACTTCAAAAATTTCACAATGGCTAACAAACCATTGTAAGTCCTCTAATCTCTTATATTATTTGAATCAGAAAGTTTGGTGGTCATTAGGTGCTAACAATTTTAATTTGCTAGAAATGTTTGATGGCTATTAGGCATTTCTCAATTGATATTGCTGAGGAATGCCTGGCAGCCACCATGTGTTACTCAACTTATATTGCCAAGAAACGTTTAGTAGCTATTAGGCATATTTCAGCTTACATTGTAGAGAAATGCCTAGCGGTCATTAAGCATTTCTGAACTTACATTGCTAGGTGTTTGGGTAGATGCAAGGTATAGCATCTCACTTTTTACATCGTATTGCAATTTTTTGCAGAGCGATGTGCATTGGCATCCAATTTACATAATATGAAATCATTTATATACTTTATTTTTCTAAAGATTCATATTGCCAACTTGGAGAAAAAAATTGTAAATGAAAATTCCAATATCTACACTTTAAACTTGTCAAAATGGACTTTCAAAGTTGAAAAATATGGATTGGTTTAAAATTTGTACCTTCATATTGGATCATTTTTGTGTATGGTTTAGGGTTGAGATATCTTATAGTGGTTTAGTATATAATATATCATAATACAAAGAATCTAGATCTAAAACAATTTCTCAAAACACCATGAACAAAAAAAAGTTGTGGACTTATAAGTGGTTTGAAATGAATCATATTTTCATAATTCCATATCATATTCAATTTTTACTAGATTAATTTTTTTTTAATGTTTTAAAAAAGTTCACATTGGCTCATTTTCATATGGACTTTATCCATTGTATTTTGGTACCTTAACAATTATTGCCATTGAATTTCATGATGTCATAGGCTAGGATTGGGGTTCATCATGGAAGCCTACTAGTAGGATGTTATTAGTCCAGAAGGACCAATGTTGGAAGTCATGAGATCATGTTTGGTTAGATAGTTGAAGCTCCAAAACCCTAATTGTTTATTCTTGATGTTTTTGCATTTGTTTGTTTATGTGAATCCATAGAGTTAGAGATTTTCATTTTGTTAAGTTGTTGTCAATTTAGATTCACATGTGTTTAGGCTAGTTTGTTTTGTCAATGGGTAATAAAGTAGAATAAGAAAGGTGTCGCAAAAAGGGGAAAATTGGTCTTGTGGAAAGGGAAAGGGTTGCTGAGGAAGCTATGAGGGCTACAAAAACCCAACGAGTCTATCATGCGCAACAAAAAAGAAGTAGGAAATAGATTGTTGTAAAGTATGTGAGGGTTGGTAGATGATATTCTAGAATCTTCATCAAGTAGGGAAATCTAAATAGCTACACAATGTATCTGCAAACTAATCACTAATTAACTATCTTGATTCCCTTCACAACTTGATAAGGAAGTGGTAATGCAAAGGGTGCTAACATTCCCACTTGTTCATTCTTCTACCCTTAAGCATTTCAAATTTTCTAGGCAAGCTATCATTGAGCAAAAACTATTTTCAAATCTAGTTCATTCCTTGTCAAAGGTGAAGAAGTCCAATAATGTAGCAAAGTTGGCAGTGAAACATGCCATTTTAACTGCCGTAGTGAGCTCAGACAAGAGCCGATCTTCTTGTAGGCAAACAACTCGTTTGTTGAATGTGCACCCATGGAATGTTACAAAAGTTGTTCAGTGTTGAAAGTTGATGAATTTTTCTAGAGAGTTTCTTTGGACTTTGTTGATTCACAACAAAAGGTCAAATATGTTGTCTATTGCAACAAAGGCAATGGTCTTGTGCGGTGGTCTTTCGAGACGCACATGAATCCAAATCATAAGGAAGTTGTCAAAAAACATTTGGTGCCACATTTCTATGACAACAAACCTCCCCAATATCTATTGGAAACACAATTACTTTCAATTCTATCACTATTTGATTCAATTCTCATAGTTTGAATGGTTTATGGTAGGAAAAGAATTGGGTGTTATTTTGCATGTTCCAAACGTTTTTTTGAAATGCATATGGTGATCCTACATTTAGGGTTTTAGGTCTTAGCTTTGTTGTGGGTTTAGTCATGTTACAAAACTTGCTCATCAACACTTCCAAAGAACAAAACTATTTGTTCATTTTATATTTGAAAGTTTTAAATAATTAAGTGATAATCAGCTTTGTGTTTTGAGAATTGAACCATGCAGTTTTATTGCACCTTCTTTTTCTTAATCTTCTTCTCCCATATTCAAATTCTTTCTCCTTTGCATTGCCATTGAGATCTTCCAAATTTGATGCTTATACTCCACAAAGATTATGGTTCTTCTTCTTTGTTCTACCATTGATCTTTTACATGTGGTTCTTTTTTTTCTTCCACATATTGGAGTCTGCATAGTGGGGTTAAGGTGTTTGATTAGTTTGTGAGAAGATCTATATTTGCATAAAATCAAATTATAGAACTTCCTTATCAACATTTTCAAGTTCAACAAAACTAAAACTTGTCAATATTTTTTTGAAACTCTATGCAAATACAGAATGAGAATCCAACTTTGTATTCTAAGTATTGAACCACAACTATTGTACCTTTTTCTTCTTAATCTTCTTCTTTCATATTCTTTTCCTTTCTTCTATGCTTTGCCATCGAGATCTTCCAAATTTGATGCTTCTTCTTCCTTGTTTTGGCACTAATCTTCTAGATGTTAGTGATTTTTAGATCTTTGTTCTCTACCCAAGAAAGAATAGACGTCTTTTCCCAATCCAAGTTCATTGGAGTTGTATTTTGAGAACCACTTTCTGGCTTATATACTTGAGAGCTTGTAATGAAATCCCAATTACCAATAGGGGCATAGATTTAAGAAAACATATAGAGCTCATGGTATCCCTAGTATCAAATTCACTAATTTATTATGTTATAAAGACATGTTATGATTGAAGTAGAACTATTTGTTCATTTTATACCTAAAAGTTTTCATGAATAATCAAGTGATAATCAACTTTGTGTTTTAAGTATTGAACCACAGTTCTATTGCAGATACTTCTTCTTCTTAATATTCTTCTCCCATGTTTTAATTATTTTTCCTTTGTTTTGCCATCGAGATCTTCCAAATTTGATGCTTCTGATCCACAAAGATTGTCGTTCTTCCTTATTCTGCCATTTATTCTACACATGTGACTCTTTATTTTTTTCCACAAATTTGATATGTCTTGTTGGGTTAAGATGTTTAATTAGTTTGTGAGAAGATTTGTATTTGCGTAGAATCAAATTACAAAACTTGCTCATTAACACTTTCAAGTTCAACAAAACTAAAACTTGTCAATATTTATTTGAAACTTTGTGCAAATACAAAATGATAGTCCAACTCTATATTCAATATGTACTTGAAATTCTTGAATTCATGATCAGACCATTCTACCTTCACAAAACACAATTTGGTATCTTATACATGCACAAATCTTCCATTAGCTTAGATTGTCATTAGTGGGTGAAAATCCTTTAAGGTGTACCACACATGATGAAAAGGGCCTAGTCCTTATTATAGTCCTTTTTTACCCTATATTTTGATCTTCATAAAAAATAATGAATCAAAAGTTGTCAAAATTTTCAAAGGACTATATTTTAGACCATTATAATTCTAGATTCCATCATAATCATCCATAAATGTGTCTTTACATGGCAAAAAAGGACTAGGTAAAAAAGATGGAAAAAGGTGACATTGTGATAAGATTTTGGTACACCTTAAAGAATTGGCACCCTGGTACTTTGATTAAAATTGTCAGTGATTAGTGGATGTTTATTTTCTACCCAAAAAATAATAGACCTCTTTTCTTAATCTAGGTTCACCCTAGTTGTTTCTTAACACCACTTTTTGGCCTCTGTACTTGAAAACTTGTAATGAAATCCCAACTACTAATAGGGACATAGATTTTTAAAAACATATAAAGTTTATGGTATCCCCAATATCCAATTCAAGAACTTATTATATTGTACAAACATGCTTAGATGTTTTAATTGTTTAGATGGAGGTCACATTACTCCACATATTTTTTTCTTTTGACTCTTTTGGGGGCTTTCCAAAAACTAAAAACACCCACCTAGGTTTGTGTTTTGAGTATTGAACCACAACTATTGTTCTTTTTTCTTCTTAATTTTCTTTCAGATTTAGATTCTTTTTCCTTTGCTATGGGCCATCAATATCTTCCAAATTTGATTATTTTTTTCCCAAAAAATTGTGATTTTCTAAATTCAATGTAGGTTTTTCAATGGGGTTATTTAGTGTATGTTGTACATTGGGTCATCAAATTAATGAATAAAGTCTAGATGTTACCTTGAAGGCTTTTAAACATTTTAAAAAAATACACATGATGAATGTTCTTTCCCAAGTTTGTTTGTTGTGGATTGCATGATGAACTGACAATTTATAAGCCCAATTTGAGGTCTATTTAATGGGGCTCTTGGGTATTAATTAACTTGCAATGAGTTGAATTTGCAAAGTTGACAATAATCTAGCATGCATGGTGAGGATTCTATTGGGTGAACTAAAGGATTGTAAAAAAATAGATACCTCAATGAGGTATTTATAATGTGGTTATTTAGTGTTTGTTTCTATTATGGGTCTATATTTGGAATTGTGAATATTTAACATGCTCTTGTGGCTTTTTTTTTTCCATGTGTAATGGCTTGGTAGAATTTATTCATATTGATTTTTTTGTTCACAAATAATCTAGGGTTTGAAATTCTATTATGGGTTATGTTTATAAGTTCATTTTCACATAACATTTTCATTTATGAACTTGTTATTGTGAGCTGCAAGATGAACAAATAAACAAAGTTCAATGGGGTAATTTGTCAATGGGGTTCTTTAGTGCTTAATTATGTCTTGGGTTATAATCATAAAATCTAGGTGTTATTTTGCATGCTCTTTGAAATGCACATGGTGAACTGGCTTAATTTGAGATTTGTTTGCTAATGCCAAGTGTGTAATTTTATTCTTCTTCATGAACTTTGCTAACATATGCTAAATCTCATGGACATTTGTCATGCCATTGTGCCACATTGATTAAAAATGGACTAGGGCCTAATGATATTTGGAAGTGTGGTCATAGTATTCATAGGTGTAATTATAATTACTGACTATGTTTATGATGTAAGGGTGTGACTAAAAATTACAAGTTTGATTTCTATAAACATATGGATTAGTCGTTGGAATAATGTGGATTACTGTATATTGGCTAAAAGTTTGATCTATATGTGGGGAGACTTAAGGATTTTAGTGGTTTTTTCATGATTCAAAGTTATACTTGGGTGATTAATGTGGGACATTTAAGGACTAGAATGATGGGTCTAGGTCAAGGACTGGACCAACTTTCTAGTGATTGGTGGTTGGACTTTGGGGACTTATGTGTTTTTAGTGACTATTAGAACTACTTCAAATGGGTGACTTATGTGGGACATCTAGGGATTGGAATGATCGACATGACCAAGGATTGGAATGACTTCCAAGTGATTAATGGCTAAACTTGGTGGATAAGTATGTGGTTTTAGTGACTAATGGATTTTTTGGAGTAATTTACGTGGCACATCTAAGGACTAGAATGATAGATGTCAAGGATTACCTAGTGAGTTTTTAGTGATTGTTGGTTAAACTTAATGGACTTATGTGGTTTTAGTGATTATTGGCTCTCTTTGGGTGAGTTATGTGGGACATCTATAGACTAGAATGATGGACCATAGGGACTAGAATAACTTTATAATGATTGTTGGCTCTCTTTGGGGGAGTTATGTGGGACATCTATAGAGTAAAATGATGGACCATAAGGACTAGAATAACTTCTAATGATTGTTGGCTCTCTTTGGGTGAGTTATGTGGGACATCTATGGACTAGAATGATGGACCATTGGGACTAGAATAACTTTCTAGTGATGTTGGCTTTCTTTGGGTGAGTTATGTTGTCGCAACCCTAACTTTGGGCTCGCGACCAAAGCAAAGGGGTTACAAGGTTACGAACCAAGAGGAAGGAAGCCCGGGAGTCAAGGCAAAGGCATTGTAGGGGTGCAGGCCAAGAGGAAGCCGGGGAGTCACATCACATACTCCCGGGAGTGTAAGAAAGTGTGAGGGAGTGTGAGGGAGTGAACACTCACACTCCCAAGGCAACTCCCGGTGGACTCCCGAAACTTCAGAGAGCGATTGCAGTGGTCAAAACTCAATGGATTGTGACTTTCTTTATATCATTGGAAAGCTCTTGGAACGTAGATGTCTAAAATGGGCTTGCATTGCTCATTTGGACATTTGAAACACAAGTTATGGCCAAAAGAAGGGCCGAGAGTCAAATTGTCAGTTTGACTCCCGACCACAAAAAGTCAGGAATCGACCCAATTTACTTAGCTATAGGGGGCGTGCCACATATTGTTGGAAATATCTCAACGATATCTACAACTTTGCATCAGACCGCACCTCAATCGGAGGTCTGTTCGCAAAGTTATGGGGCTCCAAAGTCGCGAGAGTCCCAGCTGGCGAGATTTCGGGACTCCCACTCGGGAGTCTTGGGAAAAAGAGCCATTTGGATGTAGCCTCCGTGGAGAGCTGTAGAGTATACTATAAGGGGGAAGGTGGTGGCTTCCCCCAAGTCCGGGCCGTGGTGAGTCTTGTGTGTCCGTGTTGCCCGTGGCTCGTCCTAGCACCAAGGGTGCTCCTACTAGGCACTAACCACTTGGTGTGGGTTGTCTGCAGGCCCATGTGAGTGAGTGAAGCTTGTCAACTCTTCCTAGTCCCATCCTGGAGCTCCAACACGCCCCTCTACCCCTTAAAATGTTGTGAGCTAAGGAGCGTGCTACGACTCCTCCCTCTTCCGCTGTTTACTTGGGTTCACATTTGAGTCCTTTAAAGAGTTGGGAGTGCGTCATATGTGGAACATATAAGGATTATAATAATGGACTTCAAGGATTGGAATAACTTTCCAGTGATTATTGGCTTTCTTTGGGTGAATTATGTGGGACATTTAAGGATTGGAATGATGGACATGTTAAGGACTAGAATGACTTTGTATTGATAATGCATAGGCTTTGGTGACTTACATGGTTGTTATATTGACTATAAGAATAGTGACAGAATAATGATATGGTGTATAGAATTGTGATCTATAATATGCATAAATTATAGACTGAATAATGACATAATGATGATATATGCAAAATATTGTATACAAAATAGTGACAAAATTAGTGATATGTATTCAAGTCACTAAAATTGAACTTTTGTTTTGATGACTATTATTCCATTTGCATTTTTTTTCTATGACATGGCCACTTGTTTATATGGATGAAGTATTCATTGCACATTTAACATCTACATAAGATCAATGCACTATTCTATGGACTAACTAAATGTAGTTTGATAGTGACCCCATGACCCATGTTATATACTACATGTGATATTTTTTTCAAATTGATTGGACTAAAATTCTATTTTTGCATGTGCAGATGGATTTTTTCCTATGTTTCCAAAAAGCCCGCCTTGAATTGATAGTTGGTAAAAGGACATTTAACTTGTTGCGTCCATTTTGGATCAAAAGTATGAGAGTGCATAATGTGTGTTGTTGTATTTATCATGTAAAAATGGAAGAATTGAGATTAGATTTTAATTATATGCAAAAAAATTTAGGTTTACATTTTTTAAACAAGTTTGATTGTTCTTGTGAGGTCTGTGAAACTATAGATGGCTTCAGGCAAGGTTGTGTTGCTAAACATGGAACCTTTTTAGGCTTGATAATGATGTGGAGGCTATTATTTGTCCTTGAGATGAATATTCAGAATGGCATAAAAGAGAATGTCTCATAGGGGAATACAATTTATGCAGGGTGGACATTTTGCATGTTTGTCCTATTCAAGAAGATGGATCATCATCTACCATGGTCAAGTCAAAGCATTTTTCTATGGAAAATATCATCACTGGAGGAGGAGAAGAAAGGAAGAAACTCAAGCTCCTTCATAAGTTTACTATTTCTAGTGAGTTGATTCAATACCTAAAGCCCAAACTTTAATTCTTTGCCCACCATAATTTTGTGGCAAAATGGTAAGATGTAATGTTCAAGTCTTGCCTTCAAAATTTTGTAGATGATAGAATAGTTTTTGTGATAGATTTTGCATAAAATTATAGCTTTGAAATTTAGAATGAAGTGTAGTCGATGCACTGGCATAGCTACTAAATCACCATTCTTGTCCACATTATGTGAATGAAAAACCCAAACCCTGATCCACATGATGAAAGCACTAACATGATCATGAATAATCAATTCTACATATATGATAACAAGAGTCATGTGATAGCTACTTTGTTCAACATTCCTTGTGTTTGCACTAGGATGATGTCATGAATAGTGATAATAGGCCAAGTCAACATTGGATCTAGTAAAGTCCCATGGTATTTTGTGGCTCGTTATCTTCATATTGTTGGTGGCTACATCTGTTTGTGGAACTTTTTTGACTTCGGCCATGGGAAAGGTCCACATGATGGAGTTGGGGTGCTGTTTAAATAGTTCATTAGACAAGCCCAGTTGGGTTTCTAATTTTTGAGGGGGAAATGTGATTGCCTTATAGTCTAATGTGGGCATTGGTAATTTGATACTCCCAATAGATGGGCTGATGTTAGTGGACCTTACATGTAAGAACCACCATTGATCACATTCCATAGAAAAAGATGTAGAAAGGTGATTGGGATCTACCATGGCCGATAACAAAGTAAGCTCAAAAACCTTTTCATAACTATTTGATATAATGTATTAATTACACATACATAGGGAATTTATTTAATTGTAATGAGTCCATATAGACAACTTGTGATCAAAAGCCCATATGCATGGAATCAATACAGATTGAATCCATATATTGAACATAAATTATATGAATTCATGGTGTTTAGTACATGGCTAAAAGGTAATATGCACAAGTTAACACTTTGTTAAATTACAATGACTATAAAGATACAAAGTGATTAGATTTGATGAGTTTGAATGGATTTAACAGAGACTAAGTTCATATACCAAAGAGATCATAATATGTGCACAAATGGACTTTGTTGAATTATAATGATTATATGGATTCACATGGACTCAAATGGTTTATGCAAAATTATGTAAGGAGTAAAGGTGGATTGACGTACCCCCAGGCTCCTTAATGGACTCAAATGTGAGTTTAGATTGAAGATAGTGGAAAAGCAAGGAATCGAGGCATGTTCCTTGGCTTGTAGCACTTTGGGGGGTAGAGGGGCGTGCTGGAGCTTCGGGATGGGACTAGGAAGAATGACAAGCATTTAATCACTCACTCGACTCTGTATAAACCAAACAACAAGTTGGTTAGTGCATAGTTGAAACACTTTTGGTGCTAGGACGAGCCATGGGCAAACTCGAACTCACAAGACTCATCACGGCCCGGATTTGGGGGAAGCCACCACCTTCCCCCTTATAGTATACTCTGTGCTTTTCCATGAGGCCCACATCCAAATGGCTTTTTGTCCCGGGACTCCTAAGTGGGAGTCTCGAAATTGTCAAAGTCGGGACTCTCGCAACTTTGAAGCCCCATAACTTTGTGTGCAAACCTCCGATCGCGATGAGGTTTGAAGCAAAGTTGTATCCCTCATTGAGAGCTTTCCAATGGTATGTTGCACGTCACCTGCACGCAAGGGAATTGGGTCGATTCCTGACTTTTAGTGGTCAGAAGTCAAATTACCAATTTGACTCTCGGCCTTTCTTTTGGCCATAACTTATGTTTCAGATGTCTAAATGGGTGATGCAAGCCATTTTAGACATCTAAATTTCAATAGCTTTCCAATGATATAAAGAACTTTTCAAACCGATGGGTTTTGACCCTTGCAATTACTCCCTAAAGATTCGGGAGTTGTTTGGGACTCCAACTCCCCAAGTGGGAGTTGCTTTGGGAGTGTGAGGGTTCATTCTCTCACACTCTCCTACACTCCTGGGAGTATAAGATGTGCCTCCCGGGTCTCCCTCTTGTCTCGCCCTCTTGCAAGCCCTTGCCTTGGTCGCGAGCCCAAGGTTAGGGTTGCGACAAAAATACAAAGTGATTAAATTTGATGAGTTTGAATGGACTTATTAGAGACTAAGTCCATATACTGAGGAGATTATAATATGTGCACAAATGGACTTTGTTGAATTATAATGACTATATGGATTCACATGGACTCAAATGGTTTATGCAAAATTATGTAAGGAGTAAAGGTGGACATGGACTAATAAATATGGTATTATGTTAAACCACAATAACTACATATGGACTATACAAATCACAATGACATACACATGGACTCAAATCGTTTTATGTTGGATTATAGTGATTGTAAATGGACTTTACAACATTAAAACAAAATACACATGGATTGACATTGTCGTAACCCTAGCTTTGGGCTTAGGACCAAGGCAAAGGTTTGCAAAGGTGCGGGCCAAGAATGAAGCCCAAAAATCACATTTCATGCTCCCAAGAATGTAGGAGAGTGTGAGGGAATGAACCCACACACTCCCAACTGGGCTCCCACTTTGGGAGTTGGAGTCTCGATGGACTCTCAAATTTTTAGAGGGCAATTGTAAGGGTCAAAACTCATTGGATTGAAAAGTTCCTTATACCATTGGAAAAATCTTGAAACCTAAATGTCTGAAATGGGCTTGCATGACCCATTTGGACGCTTAAAACACAAGTTATGGCCAAAAGAAGAGTCGGGAGTCAAATTGCCAATTTGACTCCCAACCATTAAAAGTCAAAAATCACCTTGATATACTTGCTTGTAGGTCATGTCTCACATATCATTGGAAAGCTCTCAATGAGGACTATAACTTTGCTTTTGACCTCACCTCAATTAGAGGTTTTCATAAGAAGTTATGGGCCTCCAAAGTCGCGGGAGTCCTAATTTCGAAAATTTCGGGACTCTCAAGTTAGGAGTCCTAGGAAAAATGACATTTGGGTGTAGGCCTCGTGGCTAGGCACAGATAATACTATAAAGGGGAAGGTGGTGGCTTCCCCTAAGTCCGGCCATAATGAATTTTATGAGTCCGTGTTTGCCCATGGCTCATATGTGCACTAAAAATGCTTTAACTACACATTAACCAACTTGTTATTTGGTTTGTGAAAGTCTGTGTGAATAATTGACTCGCTTGTCACTCATCCTAGTCCTCATCCCAAAGCTCCAGCATGCTCTTCTACCCCCGAAATGCTTCGAACCAGGGAGCATACCCCAACTCCTTATCCTTTTGTTGTTTTCACTTTTGGATTCATAGTTGAATCTATCAAGGAGTTTGGGGGTGCACAAATGGACTTTGTTGAGTTATAATGACTATATGGATTCACATGGACTCAAATGGTTTATGCAAAATTATGTAGGGAGCAAAAGTGGACATGGACTAATAAATATGGTATTATGCTAAACCATAACAACTACATATGGACTTTATAAATCATAATGACATACACATGGATTCAAATGGTTTTATGTTGGATTCTAGTGACTACAAATGGACTTTACAACACTAAAATAAAATACACATGGATTGGCATGGTCTTATGCTAAACTACAGTCATTACAAATTGAGTTTATGAGGTTATAACAAGTGTACACATGGACTACATGGTTTTATGTTGGACTAAAGTTACTACAAATGGACTTAGATGGTTTTATGTTAAACTATAGTCACTCCAAATGAACCTTACAAGTTTAGCAAGAAACCATACATGGACTCAAATGGTTTAACATGATGTTATAGTGACCACACATGGATTTTATAAAACTAGAATAAAGCATACATGGACAAGTACATGCTTTTAAACATTGAAATGTAGTCATTACATGGATTCACATTGTTTCATGTTGGAATATTGTAGTAACTATGCACATATTTTATAAGGTTACACAAAGTTTACATTCTAGACTTCAACAAAAATATCAAGAAGCTACAAATATACATTTAAAATGAAGGACCACATGACCATGATCAAAACTTGTAATGAATCATGTATAAAACAAATTTGAACTTTGAGCATTCCAAAGGGTCTATTACAACCATTGCATGCACAATTCACATTTGAAAACCTACAACAAACTAACTTCCATTATGGAACTTTGAATGTAATTAATACCCCAAATTGGACTATGAATCATGGAAAACAATTAATTTCAAAAATGAAATTTTAACTTTACAATTAACTTCAAGAATGAAATTTTAACTTTCCAAAAACATTATCCTACACATTTAAATTTTTTTGAAGAAGGTTTAAAACATCATAGAATGCTAGCATTGTGTTCAAAGGAGTAAAGGTAAAATTTTATACTTTCCAACTCACTTGTAGTGTTGGCATTGTTTTTGCATTCCAATCTTCTTCCATTTTTTGTTTTTCTTCAAAATTGGGCTTTTTGATTCCTAAAAATGCCCACCAATTAGGATGCATCTCCTCCTCACAAATGAAACATTTTGAAGAAGTCGAGAAATGTGAAACTACACACCATGAATGGTAGGCATGTCTGCAAGAAACAAGTTTATAATCCCAAGCAAGATCAAAACCCCTAAGACAAAATGGGCATGGTAGAATTAACAAATGACTAGGTGAAATCTTAGATGCATCATTGTCCATAGAAATGAATGGCAAAGGTGAGGGATGGAATGATGGACACTTGTTACCATATTTCATACTATGGACTTGTTCGCAAAGAGCAAATTTTTGTCGCTTCCAAACCTCCACCTTTGTAATTATATTTTTCCATGCTTATGTTGCCATTGTGTTTTTAACTAATACCTTAACATGATTAGTTTCCACTATTGTGAGCAACCCTTTGAAAGTTTCAAGCATGAGAACATGAAAATTTAATTTCATTGAAGAGCCTTTTGTTCAACAAGTGCAACTCCCAACTTTGTTACAATTTTTGCATTATCACCTTTATTTCGCATATTTATATTTCTTAAGGTTTGGGTGTCCAGCCCTGTGCATAATTACAAAAATGTGTCATTTGTAGTTTGAATAAGCGATTGTCAATCCTTCATTTGGTTGGCAACCCTTAAAAACTCTACAACAATGTCATCCTAAGCCTTATGGAGAAATGACATTTCTACCTTTAAAGCCGGCACTTCATTCTCCAAAGCCAAGAAATAACCTTGCCATTTTTGAATTGCTTCAACTTGCAATTCCTAAGAATGATGACCATGGCTCGATGGAGGAGGTATGGTGTCATTCAAAATTCTTGTCTCCTCGTCCTTTGTTTCAACTAGGTTTACAAACTTTTCATTGTTCAAGTTCATAAATTTCCCAGCTTCAATTGTTTTTGGAAATTGAAATTTCTTCAATTGCTTCCAAATCGTCCATTTGGCAAAAACCACCTAGTTGATGTCCTTATGTTTCCTTTCACAAACAAAACCTTGCACTTTAGCTTTGTTGATCATGTGCGTGTGTGGCATTTTTGTTTTATGGTGTGTGGTCATCCATAGCCTTTCTACTTCAGCTATTAGTTGCTCATCACCGGACCATGTGTAATGGTAGCCATTCCTATTAATACAAGGCCCAAAGATCTTCTTGACTTTCTTTTCAAAATCTCTCCCTAGTTTCAAGCACTTAGGTGAGGGACCTTTGATACAAATGATGTATGTATCTATAAATTGTTGTTTAAAAACAGGTTGTTTCCTATCAAATATGATGGTAAGTTTTGCTTTGTATAAAGGTTCAACCCATGTTAATACAATTGATGACATTTTTTCAATCTTTACTATCTTCCTGCACTATGAAGTTCTTTGATTACTACCCAAATGTCCATTTGTAGTAACAATAACATTGCCATTTCCAATTAGAAACATTTGTAAAAGAGTAAAAACCAAAAATCTCAATAATCAAGCTTTAGTTACATGTACTATCATTGCCATAACAAATTACACTTCCTAGATGTTGATAATCCTTACACAAACATGTTTAGTGCAATTATTTATTTGTAAGAAAAATCACAATGATAGGTCTGCATGCCTTCTTGACACATGCATTTGTTGATGACAAAGATTGTGGAGGGAGATGTAGGGCTCAAGTTTAGGGTTTTCCTTAAACCCTGAAAACCGGTAGGTAGATTCAAAATCTACCTACTAGAAAAACTGGCCAATGAAAATGCATGATTTTACATCATGTTGACCTCGCACTATCTTAGATTTTACCCCCCTATTTTGTAACCGTGCACTTTCCACTAGGCTTTTTTGGGGTTTTTTTTTACTATTAATGAATGTTGCATATGTTGAATTTGAACCACCTTACCTTGCATCAGAGTCCTGCAATGGGTACCCATACCCATGAGTACCCAATACCCACCCATACCCATGGGTAAATGGGTGGGTAATGGGTATGGGCTTGGACACATGGGTGGGTAATGGGTGGGTACGAGGGACCCGAGCTTTACAATGACTGAGTTAGCAGATTATAGGGCGACTCATCCTATAGTAGTCAGTAGTGATAGCTCTCGGATTGCGCCACGCTAATAACTATTAATAGCTCATCAGCATAGTGCTGTGCTATGGTGATGAGCTATTAATAGCCTGACGCAATCCGAGCTGGCATTAGCCTGGAGGGTCCACTGGTCCAGGAATCGGGATTTGGGTGGGAGTGTGGATTCTGGAAGAGCGGCTACGAGTTGATGTTGGCCATGACGTTGGCTCAGCGAATTAAACATGACCTGAAGAGCAATGGGGGGGAGTATGTGATTCGCAACAATGGGCCATGCAAAAAGTCGGGTGTTTGGGAAGTGTTTGGCATCGTCTACGATCGTAACAACGTAAAGCTAGATTATGCTGCTTGCAAGTCCTACAACAAAGTTTATACCTTCAAAACTAGTACCGGCACGGCTACGATCTCAAAGCACAAATGTCTTATTTTCGCCTCCGAGGTAGCCGCCGCGAAGGTGTTCTTTAAGAAGCACATCGTCACAAAGCAAGAAAAGGAGACGATGACGATAGCAGCGGCTGACTATTGCGCGATCGACATGCGCCCGTTCGAATCTCTGAGCAGGTTGGGCCTCAAGGCGCTCATCCAGATAGCGCTTGACATCAGATCGAGTAACACTGGCCGAGTCACAATCGACGAGCTATTCACCAACCCGACGACAGTCAACTGTAACGTCAATTCACGTGCTCGGAACAGCCGCGAGAAGCTCACCCTCGTTCTCAAGAAGCACTTCGACTCGGGCTTGAGCGTGGCATGTACTCTTGACTTGTGGATGGACACGGTCAAGAAGAACTCGTACATGTCCATCACCATTCATTACATCAATGAGATGTTCAATCTGTACGCCCGCACGTTACACGTAAAGCCTATTGAGGAAGCCAGCCACACGACGGAGATGGTCCTGGAGGAGTTCAGTAAAGGTCTAGCCGTGTTCAAGGTAATGGCAGACATGTACCAGCAGATCATCGTGGTCTCGGATAGCGATTCGAACTGCTGTGGCGCTAATGGCATCCCGTTGGTTTTCTATTGGCTTGCCTGCCTCAATCACAAGCTGGCAACCGTGCTGACGACTATCGTGAACAAGACGACCAAGATGGGGAATGGCATCAGGAGCAAACCGTTCTACCGGTACAAGGACGTCCAGCACATGCTGCCACTATTCATGCTGATCGACATGTGCAAGAAGCTGGTCGAATACTGCAAGTGCGCGAACCTGCAGAGCTAGCTTAGCAAGACGCTCAAGCAAGAGAACGCAACTCGATGGAATTCGCTGCTCCGCTACCTTCTAAGCATCGAGGAAATGTACGACGAGTTCGTGCCGCTCTTGCAAATGAAGGACAAGCTAAGCAAGCTCAATGACATTTTGTGGGTGTTCCTCAAGGAACTGATCGCTTTCCTTGCCCCCTTCCAGCAGGCGACGCTGGCGCTCGAGAAGTTCAAGCACCCGACTCTTCATAAGGTCATGTGGTGGCGCCATGTGATCCTGGGTCACCTTCGGTTGGTCCTAAGCGATGTGGTGGACGAGGATGGCAACGTGACAACGGCCAAAAACTCCGACTCGATCAAGGCAATCAAGGGCATCATGCTGCTGCTCTTGTACAACAAGTTCGTCCTTGATGATATCCACGTCATGGCATCGTTGCTAGATCCGATCATGAAGTTCCGTCTTGTCCGCCTTGGTGTTGAGCGTAACCAGATCGAGCAGGCCAAGGATAAGCTCAAGGATGCGATGATCAAGTACGCGCCCTTGGACGACGAAGAAGAATACGTTCTACCTGCTCAATCACCAGTCAGGAAGAAGGCGCGCTCGTCGGTTTTGATGTACGATCAAATGCTCGATGACGACGATGAGGAAGACAACGTCCCTCCTACTAAAGGTCACGACGCCACCGCTGCCCTCAACGCAAGAGTCGACAACGAGTACGAGGTGTACATGAAACACAAGGTCACTGATGGAAAGATGAGGCAGTGCGCTGACGGTGACGCTAGCAATGAGTTCCACGTTTTGTCGTGGTGGAAGCGCAAGGGCAAGGACCTGTTCCAGATACTGGCGCAAGTCGTGCGGTCCACCCTGTGCATCCTGGCATCCAACGCCATGTCCGAGAACAATTTCTCGGACGTCGGCAACACCTTGACCAAGAAGCGCAATCGACTAAAGCCCCGAACGATAAACAACCTCATGTTCCTACATTCTAATCGTGACATTTGTATGTAACTGTTTACAATAAATCATTGGCCCGTCCCTCCTTTTAAAAACACTTCAAAGTACTCTTAAGTAGCTTTATTTTGGTGATGGATTGATGGGTATGAGTTGGGTGGGTAATGGGTATGGACAAGGTGCCATGGGTGGGTAATGGGTGGGTATAGTTGACCCACGAGCAGCTGTGGGTCGGGTATGGGTACAGTTGTCAAGCCCAATGCAGGACTCTGCCTTGCATACACCCATTTCTTAGCTTATATTCTCAAGAAATGCTCGGCAGCCACCAAGAGTTTTTCAGCTTATATTGTAAAAAAACACCGAAGTGTTATTAGGTGTTTCTTAGCTTATATTAAAGACAAATGCTTGGTAGTTGCTAGGTGTTTTTTAATTTATAATGCAGAGAAACACTTGGTGGTTGCTAGGCACTTCTCAACATAAATTGCAAAGAAACGCCTAGTGGCTGCCATGCACTTCTTAGCATAAATTACAAAGAAATGTTTAGCAATCACTAGGCATTTCTTAGCTTATAATGTAAAGAAACAATTAACAATCGCCAAAATTTTCCTAGCTTATAATGCAAAGAATCACCTAGTAGCCACCAAGTGTTTCCTAGCTTGTAATGTAGAGAAATGCCTAGTGGTCACTAGGTGTTTCTCAACTTATAATGTAGAAAAATGCCTGGCGGTTGCTAAGTGCTTTTCAACATAAATTGTAGAGAATCACTTGGCGGTCATCAAATGTTTCTTAGCTTATATTGTGGAGGAATGCCTAGTGACCACTAAGGGTTCTTGATGTCTCGATGTTGAAAAATGTTTGTCGACTGCCAAACATTTCCCAGTTCATTTCAGAGAGAACGTCTGATGACTGCTAGGTAATTCTTAGGTTATATTTCTGAGAAATGCTTAGTGCCTGTGAGGCATTTCTTAGCTTAAATTACATAGAAACACCTAGTGGCCACCAGGGGTTACCCAGGTTGTGATGTTGAAAATTGCTTGGCGACGGCCAGGCGTTTCATAGTTCATTTTTTAGAAAACGTTTGGTGGCCATTAGGTTTTTTCAATTCATTTTTGAAAAAAGGAGATACTAAGATCATATTGTTGTCAAATGCTTGGATGCCTTGAATTTTTTAAACAATAATTCTAGGGTCAAATTTTAAAGATTTTTTCAACATGCAGGTACACACCCCCATTGCTAAAGAAGGTTACTGGTGAGTACTTGGGGCTCAACCATTTTTATCCTAAGGCAAAGCTCTAAATTTGGAGCCTATCGAATAATGTATCGGCTTGGGGGGTGAGGCTCATGCTTGGACATAAGACCTTGATAGAGTTTGATTTCAACAAGAACAAAAACAAGGACTTTGTGAAGAAAATGCCCATCCACACATTTAAGGTTTGGGTTCATGACCTCACGATGGTCGTGGTCATGTTCAAGGACCTGTGTAAGAAGTAGGTGGTTGGTCTTGTCTACTCAATTGACAAAATTAGTGATGAGCTTTCCCAAATCGGTGCTAGTAAAGGTTTCAAGTTTAAAGACATGAAAGTAAAAACTGCACAAGATGTTTGTGATTGCTGGGATGAGTTTTTTGAAATTCTTCAAATTGAGAAGGACAAACCAACAAAAGACTTCCAAAGGGCCTCTGAACGAGCAATGAATAACTTTGAGGGCTCAAGCGAGCCACACCCAAAAAAAAAACCATGGAAGGAGAAAATTGAAGCCCAAAAAAAATTAAAAAATTGACAAAACTGGTAGTAGGGAAAGATGAAAAGGGGTTTGATGTGACAGAGTGCCGACTTGTGGATGACACACTTGGAAATAAGTTCTTGGACTGCTTCCTTCTTGAGAATGACCTAATTTTGGGTGTTAAGGTGGACGTTCATTGTTTTAAAAAAATGCCCCCACACATTATATATCAACCCTTCTCGAATATACATAAGGAGAAGATTAAGAAGAGGATTACACAACAAGTTTGACACAAAAGTGCCAATATTTGTGATTCTAGCAAACCCCAAAAATCCTAGTCATATTCTACCACAAGAGCCAAAGAAGTGGGAGGATATTCAGAACCATCAGTTTTTTATTGTTGGAGGCCAACGCTTGATTGTTGTAGCAAAGGTACATATTCGTTGCATGATTATTCCTCTTTGACATACCTATTTGTTTTCATTTGAAATGACATGGCTTGAAGGAATGTAGTAGTAAAATATCATTGTTTTAATAGGAACTGGTGGAGGACCCTAATACAAAGGACCGAGTTTGAGAGATTTATAGCAAGTTCCGCAAGATGATTCAAGGAGACATTGAAGCTAGTTTTCAACATGGAATCCATGAAGGAATGCATGAACATCTTGCTGTTGATAGATGTGGTGTTCCAATTGTGGCAAAATGTCCTCCTTGAATGTGAGAGGTGCAACATCCTTAATGGATCTCAAGATGTAACAAACCGTTCACCAAAATTGATTTGCAAATTTGCCTTCGGTTACTTGGAAAATCTAAAAGAGATTCAGCTTGAAAAGTTAGTGAAGGGATTCCTTGTGAAAACAATAATTTTGTGGGAACATCCAACCAAAGGAGGGAGGCCCAAAGTTGAAGTCTATGTACAAGTTTACAAGGCTTCTAAAGCGGAAGGTTGTGATTTAAAATGAAATAGTGATTCATTTTGGTCATCCAAAGTCGATCACTAATAATCAGAAGCCCTACTCAGATGACAAATGGCATACATTGAATGAGAAGCACAACCTTGACAAGATGTTATCTATTTTGGATTCGGAGTTTAATGACGAGTTTTATTCTAAAAAAATGAAATTGAACCTTTTAGATGAGGCTCCACCTTTGGGGTTTAAATGTTTTTTAGAGAAGTGGATCCAAAATGGGAATGTAGAAGATGTTGATTTCATAAACATGTTTCTAGGCTACCATAATCAGTTCCACGATTTTTTTACATGTGGCTTGGTGGCCATTAGGTGCCTCGTGCACATAGTTGAATATCTCCTCTACATTGTTTCCTTTTTTTCTAATATCCTTGTATCACTTAGCAGCTGATGGATACAATTATGTTATTTGGTATTTCATTTTTAACCAAAAAACTAATTAATATTCTTAGCACATGAATTGATTCTTTTACTTTTGAATAACACATTATCATCTCGTGAATGTTTTTTTTTTTTTGTTGACAAATTTTGTTGTTGTTTTAGTTAAATGTGCTTTCAAGGCCCATAGCAATGATCAAAGGTAGTTCAACATGTTCGTGTGTACATTCATCAACTTTTGGATTGAAAAAATTGTTGATTTTCAACGTCAATGGTGTGTTGTGTTATTTCCCACCTTTGACTGTTTTGCAAGGGTATGCTAAAGTGTTTGGAAGAAATGTTGACAAGGCCAAAATGGAAGTTAAAATTGGAGTGGAGGATTTTCTTGTGAAGGCATTTGAAAAAAATTATGTTGCAAGTTTGTCTTGTATGAACCTTGAGGATGTGTTGGAGGTTCTTCCAATGTTCATGCCTGCAAATTTTGTGGATTGGTTTGTTTTCATTTGGGGACATGAATAATGCTCCAAAACGGTTGGTCAAATTTCACCCAGGTCCCATTATTATTTAAAGGATTTGAAATGTGTTTATGATGGTTGTCATGGACTACCTGATGGGAAGGAAGATCAAACATTACTCATTAATGATGAACCTAGCAAGGTGATTTGGAATTCCAAATGGAGTGGTCTTTTTCTTGAATCATTCAGGGGACAAATGTTGTCAAAGATTAAGGTGTAATGGTTGGACCTTGCATTTCATTTGTGGCCACCTTTGGTTGGATTGTTATTGGCCAAAACAGTTCAAGTTCATTATGACTTTATGGTCAAGTATTCTAAGTTTCACTTAAGTTTATCCTCAAAGAATTATTATTAGTTCCTTTTAGTATATTGGTAGTGATAATGGCAATGTTTGCAATATTCTACCCTTTTTAGGTATTATGTAGTTTGAATCATTTTATTTTTTCATTTTATTTTCATTTTGTAAATCATTTTCTATGGCATAACTTTTATACATGGTTATATCTTTTCATATGCCCTTGTTTTCTAATATTAACTTTTGTTTGTAGTTGATTTAAATTGTTGTTCATAGACTTTTGCAATTTTGAAAGGGACAAAAAGATGTTGGCCACTCAAATTTTTATTTCAAGAAGATGCCGATGTTGTTGCATATTTGAGCATGGAAAATCACAAGACTAGGAGAATTTGGCATTATCTTTCATATTTTATAAAAACTCTTTTTTAGAGGTTTTGTTTTTAAAATGATTTTTTAATAATGGAGTTTTCATTTCATGACTCTTAAAAATCAATTCAAGTGTTTTGACAACCTAGTGACCTCCAAGTTCAATTTATTTCAAATTATCCTTCAAATTTAGGCTTTCCTTTATTAAGGTTTCTAGAAGAAAAAAATTCATAGTGGATTTTTTGTTTCAAGCTCGTTGAAGAAATTACGTGAGGTGTGGCTACCATGTTCAATTTGTATCTAAAAAATTGAATAAAGTTTGTTTAGTTGTTATGTATTAATCTATATAAAATTTCCAAATCTTACAACTTTAAAAAAAAAAAGTAAACTTGTTATGTAATTTATATTTTCTTTGTGCTACAACTTCTTTTCTTCTTATTATAGGCTTGGTGGCCATCATGCCTCAAGGTTCAATTTGGATTCAATCCAATCGTGTATGTGTGATCTTTATAAATTGTATTTCATTAGATTAACATCCTCCAAATTCCTTTTTTTTTCTTTTTGTTAAAGAACTTCCCAGGGTGTCCACAAGGTTCAATTTGTATAATTTGGGATGTAAATTGTAAATTTTTCTTGAAGAGCTTTAAAGTTTCCTTGTTGTTGACAACTAGGTCTTAGTGGCCACTAGGTCATTTATAAACTGAAAGATTCAAAAAAATAACATTGCAAATTTTTTTTTTTGCATTTTCAGACTATTGTAAAGTCATAAATTAATTAAATATTTGTTCATTGTTATTACAAAAACATTGACACATTGAATTCAATTATTTTACTTTTATTAAAAAAATTGATATATAAGATTGAAAGCATACAAATTTTATTGCCATAATTTCAAAAATGAACTTTTTTTGTTTTGATATTTTAAAGATATTTTCTAAAAACATCAATTTTTGATAAATATGTGGCATAAATCAAAATATGTAAGTTAATGGAATGTTTAAAACTTTGGATTAAAATTATTATAAAATTGAAATTAATGATGAACGTAAGGAAACCAAATGTACCCAAACAAAAAAAACATTGCTCGAATTTTTGAAACAAATATCGAATTTTTTTTGAAATTGAAAGGAATTATGAAGTTCAATACGATTATGAAATAAATGTTTTTAATAATTATAAATTTATAACTCAATCAAAACTTTAATATATTACAAATGAATTTAAAATTAATTGATTTAATTATTTGTTCACTTTTTGAAACTAGAGAAATCAAAACATTCAATGTAATTGTGAAAGTAAATGTTTTATTTAAATAATTGTATTTCAAACACTACGTATGAATTTTTTAAATAAGTATTTAAAACCATCTTAGGTGTTGTACATTTTGAAATGGAAAAAAATCACAAAGTTTCATGAAAGTTAATAAATTAGATGTGTTTAAATAATATTTGAATATATAATTCAATTCATAGTTTCAAACGATGCATTTAAATTTGTTAAATAATGAGTATTTAGAATAATTATGATTTACACATACTTTTGAATTAAAATTTTTTCAAAGTTCAATGTAATAATAAACCTACCAAATCAATTAAATCAAATAGTGATATAAAAATAATCACTTTTTTATAAAAAAAATGTGTATATATTTTGCAATGTTATTTTTTATCATCACGTGAAGTGATGGCTTAATGGTTAAGGCCTTAAAGTGTGGGTGAGAAGGTTGTGGGTTCAAACTTTACTTGGAACATTCATCTTAAAAAAAAATCTTGAAATTTGGGATTCAAGGCCTATGATGTCAACTAACACAATCTTCTAATAATGTCAACTTGAAAAAAAAATTTCCAATGTTGAATCATATATCAAGGGTGTTAGCGTTTTGTATTCACCTATAATTCAAATATATTGTTCATTAATTAATAAATTCATTATGTGAATTCATTATATATTCATATAAATAATATAACTTATAATTTAAAATCAAATTAATAATGCCACATCAACTAATAGCCTTGGTCATTTTAGACAAACATATTTAATCATGTTAATCATATTTTTTAATCACAATTGTGTCAAAAATCACAATTATTTTTGGTTTAGGTGAAAGCACATTACAATGAACTCATTTGGGGCACTTTTGGATCTAGTATTATAGTGCATACAATATAATTGTTCCAAAGAGGTGAACCCATCCTTGGGTGCTACCACTAGAAACCACCTCAAGGAATGGTTAAGGAACCAAAAACAACCAAATTAGTTTTTTGGGCCCTTTTCGTTAAATTTTTTCACAACTATAAATTATTATTTTTTCATGTTTATCAATTACATGTTCTAATATATGTTTGAATTTTTTTGGAAATTAAAAAATTGGAAAATTGGAAAATTTTATATTCCTAATTAAAATGGTCCTTTAAAAAATCAATAGCCTCAAATTTGGAAATTCATAATTAAATCCTATTTAATCAATTAATTACCAAATAAAAATTTAAAAATATAATGACTTCCAAATTACCTTAGGAAAAAATTACCTTAAGAAAATTCATAAATCATGTTTCAAATTTGTGTTCCTAACTGAAAAGTTCAAGGAAAAAACCAATATTATGTTCCTAAAACTTTTTTAATGCAATGATTAAGAACATCAAAATACACAATGTGCTTCATATTACTGGGTTTTCAAAATCTATAGAACCTAATAAATGTATTCATAAAAACAATTTATGAAAATGTTCATTTAAATGTTTCTTATGATTTTTCAAAATTCGACGGGTCGAGGAAAACCAAGGTGTGATGTTTCTAGTGGTCCCACCCAAGGATGGGCTTGCCCAAAAGTATAGTATATTTATTTTTGGGTATCAATTTTGGTTTTTGGGCCCTACAATAATTATTTTTACAAACTTAATGTTATGTAAAATTATTTTCAAAATAATAATAAATTTCATTATTGAAGGATCCATGAGTATATTTATAATACACATTGGTACAATAGGGCCATTGTTTCGTTTTGACTACATTAACTTTAAGGTTTCATCAATCATTAAAATAATTAATTTTAATGAAAAAAAAAAAATGGCCCATCTAACTAAACTCGTCATCTTCCATGTGAATGTGAATACTTGTCAAAATTTCAACTTACCACACATGTATCGCATTTTTGTTAAAAAAACTCATTTTTTGAGATGAAAAATTTCAAATAATCTAGTCACATGGTATCCAAACTATGCGAAATGACATTGTTCAATATACTTTCAACTTTCATAAATATTAAAAATCATTAATTTTTTTTGGAATATATTTGTGTTTTTGAATACATAAATGGTATAGTACATTTTTTCCACATATATATTCCAACCTCCCACTTTATAAAATGAAATAAAATAGTTTTTTTCCCCTAATATCTTGTTTAGGCTATGTTTTAACATAATATGCAAAAAAATTGTGAGTTTGCTTCAAAAGTGTGTGGTGGGATACATTCAAACATGCACACCTTTGAAAAGTAGTAAAACATGACGCCCCAAAAGGGGTCACCATATTGTGCTTTCACTTGTTCATGTAATATATAAAAGGTGATAATGGGGAAAGTGACATTATTTAACTTTTTTTTAGGTATGCATGTTTTTTATACTTGAAGCAAATTGATTTTAATGTGATTTCTTTGGTCACCTTTGCATTATGTTTACTTATCCAATTACTAAATTTCGCTTGAAGTTGGTTCATATTATTGTTTGCAAATCGTGTGACAATGTTTGTAACTCTAAAGGGTAAAAAACAATGTTCTCCAATTGGATTTTATTTCAAGAAGGTGTCAATGTAGTTGCGTATCTAATTGCTCCAAAATCACAATTATTTTGATTGTGTTAGTAATATGTTAGTAGATGATGATTTCGTTGGGCTTTCAAACTTCCATTCCAAGTTTCTTAGTTTTTGCTTTATAGGATGTAATCTAATGTTTTATTTATGAAATTAAAAAATTAATATATGAAATGATGGATCTTTCATGATTGCTCTTTTACTTTAAAAATGTTTTAAATTTTACAAATCTTTTTGAATCCTCCATTTTCGCTTTCTATGACCTAGTGACCACCAGGTTTTAATTCTATTTCATTTTCACTTTTATGATCTACACAATATTTATATCATCCTTTTGAGCTTTTTTTAACTTTGGAATTGTTTTAAATCCTTCAAATCCTTTTGAATATTCCATTTTCACTTTTTATCACTTGGTGACCATTAGGTATTAATTGTATTTCATTTTTTGCTTTTGTGATCTACATAATATTCAAATTAGTCTTTTCTCATGTAATTATTATGATCAATACCAATAATGATAACATGTATTGAACTTGTTGGCCACAAGGTCTAATTTATAATTTTAATTTTAAAAAAAAATGTCCAAATTGTTTTAAGTTTTTTCCAAACTTTTCCAAAATCCAGAATTAATTAAATACATGTTACATAACGGCATGATCATGGTTGAAAACAATTTTAGAGCATAGGATGAAGAAGTCATTAGTCGTAAATGTAGTTGTAGCATAGTTGTAAGAATGGTCAAGGGTGTAAAATATTTGCAAAAAAAATTAGAGCTACTTACAAATGACAATTAGTCACATGTAGTTACAAATGCATTAGTTGCATTTTGGGGGATTTCTAATAGTGCATTAAGTTCATTGATAGATGAATGAAAAATATGCAACATTAGGTTTATCAATGGATGAATACAAAACCACACAAACATTAGCTTTGTAAATGGATGAATGTGCCTATTAGCTATTCCATAATAATCACTTAATTGCCATTTGCAAATTTTACAACTCTAAGGCAACTATAGTGAATGCAATGGTTGCATCATAGTTGCAAAAACATTATTCTATTTTAAAAATGTAATTATCACATAATTACTAATTAGTTGTAGCTATTAATGTGTTTCCACCACACCTGTAGTTGCAAGAAAATTGTAACAAAAATCAATATAATTCATCATTGATGGATGGATGAAATGAAACGTCAATAAGACATTACAATAGTAGTTGCAAATTGGTTGCATTGGAGTTGCACAATAATTTTTCCTACACAGTTACAACTTCATTGTAACTTAATATGGTTCCACATATAGTGAGTTGCATCAATTACAATTCATGCACTTGTCCAATACCATTCATGTTGTAGAAATATATTAAGTTGCAATGAAGTTGTAAGTGGTCATTGCAATTCAAAAACTTAATTTGTAATGTTAGTTATAAATTATTCTATTTTTTCATAGTGAGTTCAATATACTTTAGAAAATTGTTTAATTCCATCAAAAAAAATTTGACTCCATGACTTGTTTATATTTGTCTAGGCTAGATATTTCCTTGTTCATAAAAGTAGAATTGACATTACCATCATATGTTCCTTGAAAAAATCCAAGGCAATTTTTTAAAATTGTCGCATGGCAATTCGTTTAAAGTCATTTGTTGTGAGCCTTTGTTGCTTTTGAAAATATGTTGATGAAGTGTTTTCACCTTTAGAGTCTAGACATTTTTGATACCCTTTTTTTGCATGGTTTGTGATGGTACACTAAAATGTTTTCCATGTGAATCATTCGATGTTTGAAATAAATGGTTTAGGGGTTTTAAGTTAGATTGTGCTTTTAAAGGTTAGTTGGATGACATCACTTTAATTTGGAATGTCCAAAAGTTTTAAAAAGTTGCCAAACACTAATTGTTATGAACAAAATTAGAGTCTCAAAAGGTTGAGGATTAAAGTTTTTTAGATTTTTGCAAAAAGGCCAACAAAAACCCCCATGTATCCAAAATTTTAACCTCTTCAAGTCACTCAAGGTTCCAAATAGTAGTTGTGATGGTGTGACCAAAGATATAAAACCCAAAGAGGAAAATAGGTGAGAGAAAAATGAAGCCAAGATTCATTTTTTCAACTTCATATAGTTTTAACCCAATTCGATCCCCATCGAACAATCACATGTTCATTTGGTTGTTAAATCCAAATAAGTAGTGACTTAAAATTATCGTGATTGTCTTATATGGTGATTGAATTGATCATAGCTATTTAATTGCGACTGAAAATGAAAAGTGTCAATGATCAAATATTAAAAAAGTTGCAAAAGGTTGACAATTGAAATGACACCACATTTGTTTGATGGTGACCAAAATGTCACCATAGCCATTTGATGGCAACCAAATTGAGATATTTGACTTGGATCACCATGGAAGCCTTTTTTATTCCCTATACCATGTGGAACTTTGCTTTTCTCAAAAGGTCAGCTTTACATTGTGCAACATTAAGTTTTCTACCTAATTAAACATCCAAGTAATTTTTCCTTCAATCAAATAAGAATGTGCTTTACCTTCACATCCTTAACTAGGACTACCAAAATCCAACATTGGGATATGTTCTTTGTGTTCCACTAGACTAGTTTCTTTTCACATAATTCTTTTTCCATTTTCAGGTGAAGGTGGATGGAAAGAGGAGTCCATGTGCAATATAACATGGTTGTAATTTTAATTACAATATAAGAATAATATTGACATATATGTGTGTGTAATGGGCAAACTAATAGATACCATGGTTTATAAGGCTAGAGAGAACTAACACCCATGAACACACCACCGTGGATGGATGGTGCATGTATAAGACATTTTTTTCATTGGGTTGTTGTTCTTCGGCTAACCTCCTTATAACCTCCCCATAGCTGATGACTACAGTATAATAATATATTTGAGTTAGGGTTAGGCTATTACAACTTTAAGATATTAGGGTTTTTGGAGTCTTTTTTCCTATTGCTTGCGACTGTTAGCTACATTATTGTATTCCTAGGTTTTACTTCGATATAAAGTTTTATAGATACTCAAAACGATCAGTTCAACAATTGTTTCTAATGAATTCATATTTTTCTTTGTTAGTTCTTTCAAGTCTTTTACTCATGGGTTGCTAACACACCCCCAAATTCCTTGATAGACTCAACTACGAGTCCAAATGTGAAAATAGCGGAAGGATAAAGAGTTGGGGTACGCTTCCTGGTTTGCAACACTTCAGGGGTAGAAAGGCATGTTGGAGCTTCGGGATGGGGACTAGGATGAATGACAAGTAGGTCAATTTTTTTACATGGACCTACACAAACCAAACAACAAGTTGGTTAATGCATAGTTAAAGCATTTTTGGTGCACGGACAAACCAAAGGCAAACACAAATTCATAAGACTCACCATGGCTCGCATTTGGGGGAAGCCACCACCTTCCCCCTTATAGTATTTTTTATGCCTAGCTATGGGGCCTGCACCCAAATATCATTATGTTCTAGGATTCCCAACTTGGGAGTCCCGAAATTCCCGAAATTATGATTTTTGCGACTTTGGAGGCCCATAATTTCTTTTGTAGACCTCCAATTGAGATGAGGTTTGAAGAAAAGTTGTAGCCCTCGTTGAAAACTTTCTAAAGATATGTGGCACGCCACTTGAACATAAGTAAATCAGGGCGATTTTGGACTTTTAGTGGTCAGGAGTCAAGTTGGCAGTTTGACTCCCTACCTTTCTTTTGGCCAAATGAGTCATGCTAGCCCATTTCAGACATTTAAGTTGCAAGAGCTGTTTAATGGTATAAAAAACTCTTCAATATAATGAGTTTTGACCCCTACAATAGCCCTTTGAAAATTCGGGAGTCCATCGGGAGTGTGTGGGTTCAATCCTTCACGCTCTCTTAGGATTCCGGGAGCATGAAATGTGACTCCTGGGCTTTAGACTTGGCCTGCACCTTTGCAAGCCCTTGCTTTGGTCATGAGCCCAAAGCTTGGGTTGCGATAGTTGCATAGTAGATAATGTTTAGAAACATGTCACAATATAACAAGGATACGAGAATCCACATAGTAGACCTTGAAGGTGCAACTATTTTAATGAATCGAAGAGTAAGAAGATTTTGTTTTCATTAAAATTGAAAATATTAATATATGTTTCAAAAATTGTTCAACAAGTATTGAAAAGAAGGTTTTTTGTTCAAACTAGTTGGGAAAGGTAGCCCATTACTTGGCATTATCTACACCTTTAGACCTACATGACATTAAGTGTATTTGATTTGAAGAAACACCAACCGGAATCCATGTTTCGCTGAGATAATATAGATATCAATAAGTGTTCATGGAAACGTAAACATCTTGTGATCCAGAAATTGAAGTTGAAACCACTATTGGGTGGTTCTTTACTTTTGTGAGGAATGTGTGGTTTTTGTTCTGAAAATAATTTTCTTTGTTATAGTCACAATTTCACATATACAAAAGACTAAATTCGGCTTTAGGTTCTAACCAAGATCAGAATTGTAGGTTTGAATCCTTGTTATTTTTCAGATTGTAGTTTTGGGTTCCAGTTCCACACATAAATAAAACCAGGAATAGACTTCTTAGTTTCATTTAAATAAAAATAAAATTTTCTTTTGGTTCCAGTTGGGAAAATCAATTTAATTAGATTCGGTTGTTACTAAATGGAACCCATAGTTCTTACCTCCTAGCCAGTACTTGCCTAACACTGGTTGAAAGCAATAAAAAAACTCGGATCCCTAAAAAATAATTATTTTGATTTTCACTACATTCATGAAAATTGAAGCAAAAGGTAAAACACAACATTTGGTCAAAGCCCAAGGTATTTAAAACACCTAAAGCACATTGCGCAAAGATGCCCAAGAGGATCTAATTATGAACATTTAGAACCGGTGAACCATTTGGACATTTGGATCTTTGAATGGGGTAGAGGGCTTGTAGTACTTGCTTATTTGAAAGAGACCTAAAAATGTGCAAACATTGGTAGAAGGAAAGGAACCTAGATCAACACACCTTCTATTAATAGGTAGGGAGGGAATATGTTGTATAATCAAGCAACATGAAGAAATCAAAATGAAGCTCAGATGAAATGAAGTGGCTAATATATACATATATATATATATATATATATATATCCCCCCTTGACATATTTTGATTGCCTTGTGTCTTTTGGAAACATTGTTAGAGAGAGCAGTTTTAGGCAAAAGGCTTTTTTTTGCTCATAAAAGACATCAATTTGTGAATTACTACCTATAAAAAGCTTTCATTTCATCTAGGTTTGAAGAATGGTGGTTATGAGGAAATTATATGTAGCACTTTGATCAAAATACTGAAAACATTAAAAGACAACTTCAAATTCCATTTTAGGGCGGAAAAAGCTAGAAGGGTGCAACAAAAAATTGATTTTTATTTATTTAGCTTCCCTTGACCGCATTGTGACACATAAAGCCAAAGTTGAAACAATACGAAACCTTGGTTTGGGCCACCCGAAAGACATCAAATTTTGGCGAATAAACTATGTGCATTTTACAAATGATTTTTCTATTATAACGATTTGGTCATGTTTTTATGATAAATTAGGTGTCATCAAATCGTATGAGGGGGCACAGTTTTGGTGAAACCTATTTACATATCTATATTATATAATTTACACATAAAATTTGGTAGAAAAGTAAAAAATTTCTATATATATATTTTTCAGCTCTTTTCTCCATCCCTATTTAATTGTATAAGTGTAATTGGATTGAACAAAGCATGTAGTTTTTATAATTACATTATTTACAAAAATAGAATTACTGTGTAAATCTATGGTCATTTTATGATTCAACTCCCATTAGTTGAACATGTTGGGTGTAGTTTGACAATTTACGATAACTAATGGCACTCATAAATAATATTTGAAAAAGCAGCATTAGCTGATAAACAACAATTATATAAACTATATTTATCGAACAAATAAAGGTCAAATAAGGAAAAAGTTGCATATCTTCGAGGTTTAATGATTACATAACTTCAAGTTCCAATTTGTATAGATAGAGAGACTCAAACCCCCACGAACATTATGATCACTAGAACCTAAACATGGCATGTCTACCAATTCCATCATATTTGCATCTTCAAGCTTGGAAGCTTGAAAGGGATTAAATCACATGCAAATCATATGAAAATTGAATGTAGATAGAATTACATCACAAAATTGAAATAGAAAAAACCTTAATGTAAAGGTGATATTTGTTGGAGTCCCCAATCATAAAAGGTTACTTAAGGTCATTTGTTGCTGGTTGAAGCCGCTGTGGGAGCAAATTCCTTTTACAATATATAGATTGGGCATTTATGGTCTAACTTATAGATATAATGTGAAAGAGATTAAACAAAATATTGTGGTACAGTGTTTTCATTATGGCGAATTTGTGTTTTTTTGTGAATATTTTTGACAAAAAGGTTAGGGAAACATATTTTTCTATTTTTAGTGTAAAATGTGTTTTCTTAGCAAAAAGATGCCACTTTTATAAAATAAAAAACACTGTGCTACGCCATCCCACCATCCTCAAACTACGAAAATAAATGAGATTCAGTGCCCTAATGGTACCTTGCTTCTAAATTTGGAGCCTGTGGAGACACACTCCGAAACAAAAAATGCAATTGAACTACAATACATTAGCTTTATTGTCTGAAAGCTTCGCGATTGGCAGATTATGTGCCCATCATTGCAGCCATGAAAGTCTCACTATTCACAATTTCTACAGTTTGTAAGTGAATTCCTCTTAGGAAAAAACTTGAATGTTTTTTTTATCCCACTAAAGAAGGAAACCTCAACTTACTTGCATCACATAAACCACAAGAGTAACAGTTATATATGACAATCCCCCTTTCTGAGTTTTACTTTTATTAGGCCATGTCTCAAGGAAAGAACTACACATTCACTGGGGTCTAAAAATCTGAAGCCTATAACTAGCTTTGACTTGATGCATAAAAATTGCTGTTCTTGAAACAAACCTATATAAAATACCTGTTAACTTACCTTATCGTTTGATTAACATATTAAGTATATTGAACTTCAAAGTTCTAGAAGTAGCCGGCTTATGGGGGAGGCAACTGATTTGATATTTCACTTATTTCCAAAAGTTCTACTTCATTGTCAATGCCATTTATTGTTTTTCGCAAAGCAATTTTAGTTTAATTGTGTTTTCAGTATTATGTTAATGAATTCAAATTGTTATGCGATAAACCGTATGAGAAAATCTGAAGTGCAGTCTATGGCATGGACTTCATTTATTTTTACACCGTTAATTGAACCCTGTATTGGAGCATCACTAAACAATACACAACCCAGACCATATGTCTTCTCCAAGATAATCCCCAGCACTAAGTTACACACACAACATGAAAGTGCCGCCCGCCCCGTCCCTTTCCCCCAACATAGAGCTCGCTAAAGCAAAGATGCATGGTGCACTAGGTCTGAATTTTCCATTTGAAATCACGCACATAAAAACTATAAGTTTAAACCAGTGGTGGCTGATTATTGAGAAAAGGACTGATTGGCAACAAGAGTCCATGGGGAGGTAGTTATGAATAATTGACATGCCAGGTCTGAAATTGGTTAAGAATTGGATAGAGACCCTATTTGTAAATCATATATATATATATATATATATATATATATAGTGTAAAGACTTGATGATTCCCTTATGGGTTGGGTATTGCAAAATCAAAAATTGACTTGTACCTTTTCATGTTTCATCCCAAGTTCCAACAGGTTCTTGAATCCTTAAGAATTAAGATCTTGAGCTGTCACTTTTCATTTGTATGCACGTTTTCAATTTTAGCTCCACATTTAGCTCCCAGTGACCATTGTGAGTTGGCAGTTGTGAGAAGGGCAGGGGGAATAAAGATTTTTTCATTAACCTAATTGGACATTATGTTAGGTGATTATTTAGTTGGGTATTTCAAAAACTGACCCTTTTCCATAACAAGTCATGAGTATTATAAAAAAAACTAAACTGAGAAATTGATAACTCTGGGTATTTTTTAATCAAGAAAATTAACTATAGGTAGGTCTCAATTTTTTTCAAAAATACAATTATTTGATACCTTGTGTGTGATAAGAAAATTCACAAACACCTTATTCCCTTAGTTATGGAAAAAAGAAAGGAAAGAACTAGCCAACACTGGTTTGAAGTTTAAATCTCACCCAAGTTGAAATAGTGCTCCTAAAAAATCTAAAGAAAAGCAACTAAGTCAAGATGGTTGATCATATCACACATATAAGTACACCTAATACCAAGAAAGTGTGGAAAAACCACTATAGCCAAGGGATAATATATTCAATGGTGCTCCTAAAAAAAAAGAAAAGAACCAAGAAACAAAACCCTAACCCGAAATATGATCCATCAAATCGCACATACACATGTATTATGACTACTAGACTAAAGTTCAGAACAATATTAATAAACAACATAACTTAATTTCTTCAATAAACACAGATTGAGGAGTCACAACATTGTGGCAGGAAAAAAAACTTGCTATGAAAGCAAAGGGGGGCTACTGCTGGAGGCCTCTCACGAAGATTTAAGTCTCTTCGTCTTAAGACTTAATTTGACTTAACAAATTTGGTCCTCTTAAGTTCCTTGGACCAAGACGCAATAAATATACCCAAAATCAAAAAACAATATTGACACAGAAAGTTAAGAGCATTACATGGTGGTTTATTACTAATCTGATTATTATTATTGCTGCCAAGCATTTAACTTTGAGAGACAGAATGCAGGGGTAGGTAGTAGGTACTAGGGAGCCCCAAAAAAAAAACATATCCATCCGTGAATACCTATTGCCCCAGTTCGCACCCTAGTGAAGTGGTCCCAGTCATATTAAGATTGGGGATCGACTGCGCCGACTCTTGGTGGGTGAGATGCATTACGCCACTGGGTTGCACCCACGTGGGGTCCACTTGTAAGTGGTGGTGTTGCTAGTCATCAGCACTCGTGGTGGACTTTGCAACAATACACTTACATTGTATGTAACTGTGTTAATCCCCGACCCAGCTAGTGAGGTCTGTAGGGACCAGCCGCGGCAGGGCCACTAAACTACTGGGCAGGGGCACTACTTGGCAGTGGGCACTGAAGAAGGCTCTTCCGGCTTTTTCCTTCGACTTGATCATGGCTTGGTCATCAGGCGAACAACAGCATCAATTAATAAAAAAGGCTCATTCATTTCTAGACCAGCCAACTACATGATCTTTACTTGGGGTCCGTCTTGGTTGCTTACGATTGTTTGATTTGTCTTTGTCGTTGCCATGCACGTGGTTCCTAGCTGCGACTTGGAAAAAGTTTACACTACACTCCATGGATGATGGTGATGAGGAGGAATAGCGCGCCACATCCTATAAGATGTATCGAATTTGTCTCTTGTTGTTTGCTTCCTATAACCATTTATATGCGACAGCCTTACTATTATACCAATTTAGCTTCTTTGTTTTGTTTTTTTTTTTGGGGTCCCGCTTGACATTTTCAAGCGGGTAATATACATGGACAAATACCTTTTATTAAAAAGCAGCAAAATGGTAGCAGCGACGGCAGTACAATTTCAATTGGGGCGGCTTCCGCTAGGTCTTTCTTTTTGTAAACCCTTGGCTTTTATTTTCAGCCCCCCCTTCCCACCCCCTATGATCGACTTCCAACGTTTGCTTGTATAGTATCATCAATGCATTTAAGCTTATAAGAGCTTGGGTTATGATTTAAGAGCGAGAGGTGATTTTGCCGTTTTTGGGAGCTGTGAGAGAGCTGGATCAGGAGCACTAATCCCCCTTGATGAGAGAGATATTAGTGGATTATAAATCCCTTGTTGGGTGCCGTATTGGTAGAAGGAGTTTTAATAACCTGCAGCAGACCCCACCCCCCCCCAGATTCTGTGCTTTTCCAGACCTGAAGGATTGATGGTCAGTTGCCGATATTGGTAAGCACGTAAGTAGCAAGCTATGTGTTCTATGCGACCCGGGCCGGTGGATTAACTCCAAACCTGAGCCGCTGTATTAAGAGTCGTAGACCTTTTTGAGCGTTGGCAGAGCAGTAAAAGCGGGTCCTAGCTTGTTAATTTACTTCTAAGAAGCACTCCAGAGGATTTATTTATACCTTCTCTGTACTATCTCCGGAGAGTAAAAGTTTGGCTTCACGAGCTGCGAACTGATGTACACACTACTGGTAATCGAAAGCGCCTAGCCTAATGATCCTGGATTACAACACAGTTTAGCGTACTCTAGTTGTTGCAGGGTAGAAGATTTCGTTGCGGTAAAAAATTGCAGGTCCGCCACAGCCCCAGTTTTAATACCAGCGTCGTGTGCTGTACTAAGCTGTAAAATGGGGTTTGTGGGTTTACTAACAACATTCAAAGTCGCACTGCTCAGGAGGCTTAAGGAGGTATCACGGGCTGTGCAGTAAAGCTTCTAGAGTGTTGAATGTTTTTAAAAGTGATTTCTTTTTTTCACTTCAAGAAATTCATGTTCATGATCTTAGTAGCTATGAGGAAAGAAATCTAAGGGCGGCGGTGAGAAATAAAATGCAGATAAAAAATAGGGGCGCTAACAAACGTTACGGAGTGACCGTTTAGGGAAACTGTGTGTCGGAGGGAGGGAGAGGGGGATTATAAAAGCCAAGGGACGAACACCAGAAAGGGATCTGACACGGTGGATAACGCGGTTAACTTGTCTGGCCCGGCAAGCAGGCTGCGAGGCGAGGAAAAAGGGGCGGGAGGTGGAGGACCCTTGTCTAGAAGAAGCAGGAAATTTTACTACTGCCAAGGTTTGTTTGTTTTGTGTGTTTCCTTTTCTTTGAGAAGGAATTTTGTTTGTTCGGGTCTCATTGTTGATCAGCCTGCTGGACAACGGTGTGCTCGTGTTCTCTCTCTGTTTTTCTGCCTTGATCCAGCTAGATATGTCTGGAACGCGATGCGATGAGCCAGCTTCTGGGGCGCAGTCGCAGGCGTGATGGGTTCTTAAGAGGAGTATTATGAGCCTGAGCTTTTTTTTCGACATAACCTTTACACAACCGTTGTTCTGCCAGGACGATAATCAGTAGGTACTTATATCTCTGCCATAGTCTCCTCTGCTAGCTGCATGTTCATGCTTCCTCGATCTCCTGCAAGCTGGTACAGTTTACAATAGCTTTATATATAAATGAGGGTGTGGATGGCTGGAGGTCTTCGATGATGAGCTGCAGTTGGTTCTGAGCCAGCATGATGTATTTCAGTCCTGTTGCTGCTGCTGTTGGAGATCATGCTGATTTCAAGAATTAGAGTGATGATCCCTAATCCCGTCGCCGCGCCGGCTGTCGCATCAGATTGCAGCTCGGCCTGAATGATAATGAGTTCGGATGTTGGTATACAATACGCGTGTGTGTGCTGCCTCGCTTGTGTGGAGCTGGTGTGTTCAGGTGTATATAGAGTACATAGCTAGCTCTTCGACGGGACGGGTGGTTCTCACGCAAGATCTACGCACGCGCGCGGACAGCGGGACACAAGTTCCCGGCAGGACGGCCGCTTTCTAGCGCAAGAACTGAATACGTAGAGAGTAAGAGGTTTTGTTGGCTACCTCGTTGCATACTTGTTCGCTCCACTGGGGGGCTAGAGACCGGGGAACGATTAGGATTCAGCGACCAGGAAAACGGTAGTGAAGGTAAAAGAAAGGAGGGAAGGGAAGGGAAGGGAGGCCGTCAGAGCTAGAAGAAGAAGAGACTAGTGGAGGTGGACGGGTATGTGTGCATGGCCGGGGTGCAAGGAGTGGGAGCTCGGGCCTCGCATGCGGGCGCCACTTCTGACGAAGAGCTGCAGAGTGGAAGCAGCGGAGGAAGAGGCGGACGGAAGCGAGGGAAGGGACAAGGGGGTGGTGAAGGTGGGACTCATCCAGGCGAGGGCAGTCGGAAGCCCAGAGGAAGACCACCAGGCTCCAAGAATAAGCCAAAACCACCCATCATCATCACCCGCGACAACGGGAATGCGATGCGGCCACACGTACTGGAGGTGGCGGGAGGTTGCGACGTCGGAGAGAGCGTGGCCACCTTCGCTCGGAGACGACAGAGAGGCGTGTGCGTGATGAGTGCTAGTGGCACCGTTTCCAATGTCACGCTGCGACAACCCACCACGCCGGGTGCGACCGTCACGTTTCATGGTCGGTTCGAGATCATCTCGCTTTCAGGCGCCTTCTTACCCCCACCAGCGCCCGCGCCCACCACAGGATTCACCGTCTCCCTGGCCGGAGCGGCTGGACAAGTGTTGGGTGGGAATGTAGTGGGCACCCTCACGGCAGCAGGCCCTGTTCTGGTGGTCGTGGCTTCGTTTGTGGGCGCGACGTATGACCGTCTCCCGTTGGACGACGAGCCGGAAGGCCTCGGCATGGCCCCGACTTCGGCAGGGGTACCCCAAGGGGCGGTGCAGCAGCTTGATCCTTCGAGCTACCCTGCAGCCTTACAATCGCTTTACAACATCGTGCCTCAAAACCCCAACCTCAGCAACCCTCACATGTCGACGCAAGACGTCCTAAGTCAGTGGGCCGCTGGTAGTAGTCACAGTCACACTCAACGGCCCCCTCCTTATTGACTCGATGTCAACGATGGCTATGGATCATCTCTGCAGTTTGTAAGCTGCCTTCTTTTGAGCTGAACCTCCAGACATATTGGTTGTTTTTAATTCACTTGTTCAGCTCATTAGCCGCGTTAGTCATACATGAGCTCAAGTCGATCGGAGATGATCCCTCTTTCAAGCCGATTCACGCGTGCGTGCCAAACTCTCTCCGCGTGCTCCTTCATTCTAGATCAGCGACGTGATCAGTGCAGCAATATGTCGAGCATTTAACGGAAGCTTTTATGGAAGCGTTGATGTAAATGGTAGATTGATTCTTCACGTTTGTCGTTGATTGTTAAGTGGTCCAGTCTTGAAACTTTTACCCCACAAATTTCTCTTCCAACCTTTTGATTAAGTCTCTAGAATGATCTCTCTTCTTCTCTTCGCTGTCTTTCTCCATATCGTCATCCATGGATCAGTACTACTGTGAATATAGATTCAGCATTTGGGTTGGGAGCAATACTCAGCTAGCTCGCAGCCGATCAGGGCCTTCGAGATGTTCCTACGTGACACGTGATGCAGTCACCACATTGGATCAGAAGGGAATCTCCTCCAGGAGCCAGCTCCGTTACGTTCCAAAGCCGATTGGTGAATGTCATCATCAAAATGCAGTTATAGTGGTGGTACTACAGATTTCCAATTCTTAATAAGGTATGTCTGCGGCGAGCATTCTTTCGTCACTGTCAGTAGGCTCCCGACGTGAAGGTCAGCTGTCCAATATATGGATAGGTTTAGATGCGAGATTTATGTTGAGATCTAGTACCCCTGGAGAGCAGAGGTGCAAACCTTCTAGGTCACCCTTCACTAGAGCAATTTTTGGTAGTGTACATGTAGAAGAAGAAGAAGAAGAGAAGATTTCACGGTTGTCTGGACAGCAGTTAGCCTTTTATAATGTGCAGTCTTGAAAGGGCTCTTGAAACATTTCAGATGCGGAAAGTACTTTAGATCATGACCAGTGAACTCTAGGCACCAAGTTTGTGGTGACGATAAGTTCTTACAGTTCACGTACTGTCAGTAAAGATTTACAAAGTCCATGTTCAAGCACCCCTCTAGTTTGAAGAAGGTCAATTGTACTGTAGGTATTTGAGTGTACACGATCATATGTTCGTTTAAAAAGACGTTCTCTATGACATGCTGCAGCACACAGTAAAATGATCTCTTCAGGTCTTCAGGACCATTTGCTAGGATCCGGTCGAAACCATATCAAAGCTTCCCTTATATGATCTCCTAGAAGTTGCTGTTTTGTGGAGTCCACACCCAAAATTATCCAACTTTGTACTCGAATTTCATGCAAGTTCGCCCATGCTTAATTTCTCCTTGTCCAAATTATTATATAGTCTGTACATGAATTGTTGGACTGCTGGAATATAGTTTGTGTCGAGGGATGTGATCAAGGTTGAGGAATGACTACACGATATGCTCAAGAAGCTGGCTGGTACATTGCAGCAGGGCTGTGCATTTGGATCTTGTCATGTGTGAGTACTACTAGTTGATCAATCCGGTATCTTATTCAATTGATCACCAATTGCCGCAGGGTGTTTATTGTAGAGCAGTCATCACAGCAACTGAAACAGTTAAGATACAGGACTCAACATGACAGTGAGCATTAGCATGTAGACTTGTAGTGTATAGTCCTTATCAGGACTGAGGCAAGTGTAATGTATTTCTTCAAGCTCTCATTTGATCTCCTATAATTTCCAAGTATTTTATGAGCAAGAATTTCCAACCTGTTCAGAAAGAGCAACTCAGTACTTGGCAGCTGCTGTCTCAGTTCAGATACATACAGGAGAAAGTCTTGCTTGCCTGCCAGCTGGAGCACAGAGCACTGAAATTGACGTGATGATTATTTAAGTAGGTGAGACAATTAACGAATCTTCAAGGTGTATTCAACTAAATTCGAGACTCCATCATCCTTTCTGGATTGGCTTTGAATGTGGAAAGGACTGCAGGACTCCAATTGTCAAATTCAGATCGTTTGTGACACCTCCAGAAGGGTCTATTTCCAGCTTAAAAGTTTCCCCAGGTATGCAAGTTACCCTACAACAATGATCTTTGAATTGCAGTTGACAATGGCCCAATTCTCTCTTACTAGGAAATAATAGGAAGTATATCTAGAACCGAAAATCATTGTCCAGCATGCAGCTTTGAGATAGTACAAGAGCAATAACTGCAAATTCCAAAAGAAAGTGTCAATTCATTCAGTATGATCTAGACAGCAAACTCCCATGGACTCGTAGACTCTGAGACTTCTAGACACTATGACGGGAGATTACTTCGGTCTCTAGTACCAGCTTGAATTTTGAGCTAGTTTGGCTCAGATCCAAGCTCCAGTATTTGCATGGTAATTTGTAATGAATTGCCACATTGCAAGAACTTATAAATTTGAACTGTCCAGGATATTCAGTTCACTGTACCTGGAGTATATCAATTCTGGTAGTGGGATTTAAATCAAGTCTAAGTGTAAAACGTTTTACACTTAGACTACCCAGTTGAAGGGTTCTCATGAAAAAACAGTTGAAAAAACAATCTTCATGAAGAATCCATGAGATGGCTTTCATGCTGGAGATTCAATCAAATCAGTTACAACTTTACGTAGTCTCGTTGGAGTACTTCAAATCCTTGTGTAGTAAGACAGAATCAGTAAGTGTTGTCCATGTGTGCATGTGCTTTCTTGGTGCATCATGATCTAGTGCAAAACTGAAACTACTATGTGTTTCAAGCTACTAGATATTGGTACAGTTCACTATTTTGCACTTGTTGCCAACCGTGTGCAGTCAGGTAATCTTTACTGGCGCTATAGAGCATGATTGGTGTAACCCAGCTTTGCATCCCTGCATGGGGTGCATAATTTCTGGAACTTGAAAGCTTTCAGCAGCGCCTTGTATACTATCTTCATGCTATCCAAGGTAACAGCTCGACTTCAGGTGGTAATCTATTTGCAGGCCAGTACAAATCCATTGAAGTTTGCATGCGTTCACATTTTTGCTGGTTTCCAGAGTCAAGATATAGCTGAAATACAATATGTCAACAGCCTACATAATGAAGACTGCCATAGGATCATTGAATCATGGAAACTGGTAACTTGCAGCAAGTACCAAGCTCAAGTCAGCTTGGCAAATAGCCTGCAATATATCAGGTAATTTGATGCTTTGAGTGAAGAAAGGATGACCTGGGCTTTTGCAGGGTTTTCACAAGAACCTTTCTTTGAGTTCAAAGATCACCTAAAAAATCTTGGAATCCTCAGGATGGTATGAGGTTTCCCAACGATTTGTAGAATCAACTGTTTTTTCATGAGAACTTTTCAGTTGTCCCAGGCTAGAGGGTCGAACATCTCAGAAAATTCTTCTCTATCTGCGAATTCAACCTAGCTAGGGTAATTCTAGGGGAATTTGTGTTTGACAGTGTTTGGGACTAGATCATGCGTGTGAAGTAAACTCCATCGTGGTGCGGCATCTTGTTCTCAGGTATCAAAAGTTTGATTCAAAACGACTTACTTGAGGCTTACTCGAACGTCTCTATTGTCTTCACTGTTAGGTCAGGACTATGAATTGGTGCTCTCAGGGATATCAGGTGGGAGCTGTCCTCAAGTATAATTAGCTCTGCATGTTTTATCTTGTTAGGGAGTCTGACAGCTTTTGTCAGCTGGTGATGCTGATTTCGAAAACTTTTGTTCTGATTTACTGCAGTCGATATTCATCGTGGGCATTGCAAATCCAAAAGATGCAAGATTATAGTCACTGTAAAAACAAAACCTCCCTTCAAGAGGCGTGAAGCTATCAAGATCTTTCAGTTGGTGATTTAAGCTTCTTGAAGTTAAGTGTTGCAATATATATATATATATATATAGATAAGAACTTTGAGCGTGGAGGAGACCAACTAAAATTCAACCCACTCAGATCAGTCCCTCGATCGCTAGTCAGTCATTGGCTTTAGGTCCAGGACCCGAGCGAGTCTCACTTAATTCTCTCAACATTTCTCTTTTCCGTAAGAATCTCTCTGAAGCTTGAAAGCTCGTTGAGAGATTCGACGATCCCTCTACGGGTTTCGTGTCCACCAGCTGGACTCCAGCTCTGTATTTGGGCTTCAACAAGATTGGAAATCGATTTTGGTCATCGTAACAGATTCATATTATTTATGTATTTCTTTCCTTCCTTTTTCATGAGTTCACGTACTGCTGTTCGCGTGCTGAAGAACTTGTTGCTCGACACTCGACGTCCAGTGATTATAATCTATGTTGTAACATGGTCTATGAAGCAACAGATATTTTTTTCGAACTGTGAACATGGAAAGAAAGAAATCTCTGCATACACGATTGAGAATTCTCTAGACTTTGAGGTCTTTGGCAAGTTTCCACCGTAACGAGGTTGAAGCTAGCGCCCTGGACACAATCATACCCTTCTAAAGGCGTCGGGAGTACCTACAAGAGACAATTGAGAAACGGTACTACTTATTATAATTTTAGCTAATCTATAAATTCACTAGAAAAGTTTTTCTAACGCTCTTGAGGTTGGGCAAGACGTCACGATCAAGCCTTCCTGCACTCCTGAAGCTCAGCGACATCTGAGAATTGACGCTAGAAATTTTTTTCGCGAAATCTATCAGACACAAGCGCCTTGTGATTCGAATCACGAATTACTGTATGCGCAATCCAGTGACCGTAAGAGATTTACATCGTCTGTCGATCACTTCAACAACAATGGGGCTAAAGCCGATCGATAACCAATTTTGCCAAGCAAACCCCAGAATAGCTCCTCAGAATATCGGGACTTGTCAGGCTTTCAGGGAGGACCTTTAAGCTTGCGGCAATATCTGCATTTTTTCTTTACTTCAGCGCATGAATTCATGAACCTATTCTGCTGGAGGTGCGTCTGCGTGGTCGAGAACGGCACCTATTGGACTCATCGTTCTACTGAAGAGCCTAAATTGCGTTTTTTGGTGCACCGGCTTTAGAGTTTGTGATTTCGATATAATAGAATCAGTCTCCCGTTAAGTACAGGTTCATTGATCAGTCTCCAAGAATGAGATCATCCAAAGGTAAGGAAATCCTGAATTACGCTGGTCGTCATCGTGGGGGGATGCTATTGATCTTCAACGATACAATATGATGCGCAAAAGGACAGGCCGGGAGGATCATCCTTCAGGCCTACACTGGCTTGCGCCGCGTGAAGTGCACGAGTATTTTGGACGAGGCCATAGCTAGCACGTCATGGAGCACCTGCAAGTACTAAAAGCTGGACCAAATTAACGAGTGAACCAGGAAGAGATGCTTGTTGCCCACCTGATGGTAATGTGGTACCTTCTACACACAGAACGACGAGAAATATTCTTTTGGAGGGCCCATCCTAACGTCGTGGATATCTTTTTAGCTCTCTTACCACTGGCCATATTTTTCTCATCGTCCATACTCGAGTCCATCAAGTCTTTGCCCTGGCTAGAGTCAACTTCTGGTTTTGTTTTGACATAAAAGGATTATTCATCAGCTACAGCTCTTTTAGCGTTCACTGCCATGGGAATCACAGATCCGGCCCCACTCTCTTCATAAAATTTGTCCCTTAATTTTTGCGCTGTACATACCCTCGAATCCTTCATTTAGAACTGTAGATCTACACTGTAGTACGGTCTTGTTGCTTGCATAAGTCTCTGTTGATTAACTCACGCAAACAACAATTTTTTCATCCCAGCATGATCTGTAGCTTCAGGAAGTATAGGACGGTCTCCGATTAGCCACACGCAAAAAAGAAAAAAGAACTGATCAGAGCTGCTAAATTTCTATTTCTGCTCGGTCACCGGGAAAAAAATAGCAACCTCTAGGAATAGCTGCTCTTGTCTAGTTTCAGCTTTTTGGACTTCAAACTTGAAGAAACTGTGTGTTCAAGACCTGGGTCATGACTCACGAGTATATTTCCAGATAACAATTACCACCCCCGAGTGAACCTGCAAATGCCAGCTTAAGCTCGAATATAATACTACAGAATCCGTAATTTAATTATACCAGGATGCGGCACTAATTCTACCTACATCGTGCCGGTACTACCCACTATTCTGGCTCCGTGCAAACTGTTTCGAGGAATTACCGTTGTCCAGCCAGGTGTATTATTTAAAAAAAAGGCTAAACTTGACAAATGATAGTCGCTAGCTAGAATTTCAATTCTGAAGATTTTTCAGCCTACCGATATGGCAAAATGAAAATTATCATGAACAATTTATTCAGGATCTTTTATCCCACTCCGAACTAAGCAGTAAGCATATGTAGTAACCAGTTTCGTTTAGAGTATTAGTTTGGTTTCTCTAATTACATATTATATATAGTATGAAGCAGACGCTTACGCATGTTTAGAGGCGTTGGTGGCGTTTCTAATTATAGCGAAATTATGCGATCTGTTGTAGGTCATGGCCTAGCACTCCAGTATATAGTTTTAAATGTTAGGGTGCATTTAAAATATAGTTGGTCGGTTGAAAGAGCAACATGGTGCTACCAAATTTGTTTTTTGAATCTTGGTTGCTTGCTTCAACAGAACATATTTTTGAGGATCTTGACTGACCTTATTCTTTGGTTTGTAATGTAAACCTTATATGGAACAACATTGACCATCTGGGCAAATAGAAAGGCTCCACTATAAATAGAGAAACAAATGGGTTAATTGCAGAGGTTCCACCATAATGAAACAATCAATTGCAAGCAAGCAACACTGATCAGTCAATTTCCAAAGGGCTCACACATCATGATGCGGCCCTTTTATAAACTGTTTTTTTAATTTATCTTTTACCAACTGCTGAGGCGGTGGTTAATGTTCTTTTAAGTGTTGCTACATAAGCCATTTGACACACCAAAAACATATATAAATAATTTTGCGATCAAACGCGGAACGTGTAAGCCTTTGGACTAAGGTCAATTGAAGTGACTTGAAGGTTGCCATTGTTGCTCAATGGAATATCCTTCTAAATTGTATTGACATCTAGTGTAATGAACCCAGGTCCCCTTCTCCCCACACCTCGTCCCACACTGCCGCATAGTTGGCTAATTGCACCTCCAACTCTGAGACATTGTTAAGTTTAGCGATACGCAGGTGTAGGCATAATGCCCTGCTATTAAGTACTTAAGGTGCTAGTAGTTTGGAATTGGTATTAGTTGACATAAAAATTCATTAACATGCAATCCAAATGTAGCAAAAGTGTTTAGACGAGTTTGGATTTAGTCCCTGGACCCCACTTTCCCAACTTGATGTGCCTGAGAACTTGTGGTTCTAGGTTTAGGTCTAACTCTCTGATTAGTTTAGTATAGTGATCAGCTAAGGACTCCACCTTAGTGTAGCTGCTGTGCTGCACAGTAGAGCTGCTATATCTGTGGGTGATGGCACTGCTCACTCCAAGGACACCAGGGTTTGCATAGTGCTAGACTATTTTATAACAGAAACTGTTGAAAGATTTTTCGGAATCTTCAGTGTGACCTGACTCAGGCAAGCTGGGAGCTTCGACCCATAATTTAAAACTTTGTTTGAAGATTTCTTATTGCTCAAATAATATTCTTCTTGTCGTTTGAGCTCTAGGTCAAAACGTACTGATCGTTTGCTTTGCAATTTCGGAAGTAAAAGTTTGCAAGCTCGAATCACGCCAAGCTCCTGCCAAGCTGGCTGCCTGCCTGCCTGCGACAGAGATATACAGATATAGATCTAAATAAGAGAGTGTAATAATCTGGAGGGCACCAGTTACTACTACTAACTTTTGATGAATGCACCAGTACTTACAAAACAGTGCCAATAATTTTGAAATTCTAAGCTAATCATTTTGATCCTCACTCCACAAATTATCATATAACTCCTGCTACTGTAATCTAACGAAGCCACACACGCTAACTGTACTCAAGAAACACTATTTTATAACTGCTGCAAACTTATATAATACTAACTGTGGAGCTCTGATGATGGTAATTTCAAGACAACAGTGGCTGCAGCTGATCATGTCATTTTCAAAATTGGCATTTCTTCAATTTTATAAGATTTAAGTCTGGCTCTTACCAATCGACCGTTGTCCAATATTTATATTAAAAAAAGGATCCGGCTCTCTTGCCAAATCGTACTTCAGAAGAAAAAGACATTGAAGTACTATCTAGTAGCGGAAGACTTTTTATATTTTACTTCCAAACTGCCACACAACAGTGAACCCTAACAGCAACAAGAGAGGCTAATGATATGTTATGTCGAAGATTAGCTCGCTCATAAATTTTCTTGAGTGACCACAGCCTTGTCAATTTACGTTAATCGTAACTGCACCGTGAGGATTTAAAAGAGAGGGAGAGAGACATAGATTAAAATAAGCAGGAAGGTTTTTTTTTAAAGCTCAAAGTACTACGTCTTCTAACTAACGGAAACGACATATTGATTACGAGTCTACTCCAGAATCTTTTACCCCCACTGAAACCGCCATTAAGTACTAAACTGTGCATGCTGCCGAACAATTTTTTTTTCAAAGATGAAGACTGAATTTATAGCATTCTACAATATACTATTCTTTTACAGCTTCTTCATTCAACTATATTTATGCAAGTTTTTAAAAAAGAAAGCTTTGAAACTCTGGCAGCCCCAAACAAAATATATATGAAATGCAGCAACTGCAGGCACACTGCAGCCCGTGGCTGTCATGAGAGCCCTTAAATGAGCACTGCGCAGCAGCACACACACATCTATATAAACAAATTTATAATGAAAATATATAGAATAAGGAACTCCCGCCTTAACTCTAACTCAATCATCACTGTGCTGCAACGGGAACCTAACGACAGATCAGTCCATAGCGGACCAGCACACACCAGTGGGTCATGCAGGATGGATGATGCGTGGACAGGAAGCGCTTTTCATTGTATGCTTGTGCCATAGTTGACCACAGTGGTTAGGTCTGCATCAACTACCCACATGTATCTATCTACCTAATAGTAACCAAATGCATTACTTACCTACTAGATAGTAACAACTTACTTTGGGCCCTACCTACCCTACCTATGGTTATAATTCTGTACTTTTGTAGATAGTTAACCAGGTAATATGAGGGAAGTAGGAGGTTTTACAGCATAGGTTCCCAAGGTAAAATTACTGGTTCATTTGCTGTAAGCAATTTCTAGCAATTTGGATGCATATTGCAAACTGTTTACAAATTACAATACTAGACTGCTGCCTTTACCTTCTTCAGTGAGGCATAGTGGACGGTAGAGCCCATATCTAACCCAGGAAATCCTAAATTTGGACTTTTAGAGACCCTGATTTTATTAAGGATGGTATATTTATAATGTTTAGAAATCGACCCAAAAAATCTTGGCACCATGGGATTTAACCATGGTACCAAAGTTGGTGCTGGGCTTTAATTTCACAAGTTACAACGCTAATTCGATAGAGTATGTGTATGTACACGTGATTCAGTGCAGTGAACAGTGTCCTTACAAAACAGCATTAAAATATCGTTAGGAGAAAGAACGTCATGTTTTTCTTTGGGGGGCTCTGTACTAAGTGAGAATGCAGAAAATTAAAGTGCATAAAAACCGAGGGGAAATCTCTGCTGTGTTGACTATTTTTAAGTCAATGGTAATATTGAACAATTTAAATTTCCTTCGTCATAACTATAACCAATTAATATTGTTCAAATGCATGAATCGTATAAAGTAGGCTATAATATAAACTAAACAACTTCTCAGGGATCCAATGGGTTGTGCCAGTGTGAACCAGTACCTTCACCTTCTTGAGTGAGGCCAGTATTTAGTTCCAGCAATGTTAAATTTGGACTCCTCAGCAATCATTTTCTTTTCATTTTGGTGATGGGAAATTAATCGGGATCATCCCCAAAAGGGTTTAGCATTGATGGTGACAAGTTATTGGAAAACTCTCAAAACAGTTGAAAATCTGGCTGACAAACCTCACTTAACTCTAGCGAAACTGTCTAAAACTGTTGAACTCTTCTTTGGGGTGTGCACAAATTGGCCAAACTTTTAAGAATCTTCAAAAGAATATTCTTTTTAAAAAACTTTTTTTTGCGTGCAAGTTTGCACCAGTTCGCCAGGAAAAAAAAAAGGCTGCTCCTCAACCTGGTTTAGTCTTATTATGGGATATTTATAATTTACAAAAGCAACCGCAATCAATGTGGAGTTTTCACCATGGTACCAGTCTACTTCACCCAACGAAATAGTGGGTCATGGGTTTAGGATAGTGCACTTTTTACTGTAGCTCTTTAGGTCGAGTACCCGTAGCATGGTTTTGGGGAGTGGGAATGGGCATTGGGTGTGGAGGAGTTTTTTTGGTTTGTTTAATATTCGATTCCGGTTATGAAGGAGAACAACAACGAAAAGAAAGCCCAGCCCTAGCTAAGTGAGGGATGGGCCAGGGTTCTGTCTATTAGATCTGAACTGACCGGTTTTGAAGGTAATAGTACAATTTGTATTCTAGGAGTAATGGCTATGGCCACCTTGCTCAAGTGGTGACCTATATTGGCCCTTCTACCGAGTACTAGGTCTTATCCAACACATTGAAAGCATTAACATGGTAGGCAGTAACTAGATTTTAGGATATAAAGCCTCTTCTCAGAAACAATGATGCGAAGGAACATAAAGGGGGGGGGGGGGGGGGGGGAAAACC
>Ga0209611_10000346_pt1 | contig 65414 bp, 27 predicted proteins | sample S1TSphgellanicum_3_FD_187693 | JGI IMG/M metagenome (GOLD analysis project Ga0209611, IMG submission 187693) | Host-associated microbial communities from peat moss isolated from Minnesota, USA - S1T2_Fc - Sphagnum magellanicum MG (SPAdes) (version 2) | ecosystem: Host-associated > Plants > Peat...
AAAAAAAAAATGTACCCTCCCCCCCCCCCCCCTCCACCCCTCCAAAATTAAGAAAAGAAAATAACTTGTTCCCACCCTTCAACTTTTCCAAAAAAAAAACAAAAACTTGTACCCACCCCTAACCTTCCAAAAACTAACAATAAAATAAAAAAGAGGACTTGTACACAAAACCCACCAAAAAAATAATAATAATAAAATGCCCACCCCTTAACCTTCCTAAGGCTTAAACAAATTCACCTACGTTTTTTGACCACAATTTTTTTTATTTTATAGTTCACCAAAAAAAATATCAGTGAAAAAAATGTCATAAAAAATAGAAGGAAAAAAAAGGAGGGGAAGGAGACAAGAAAAGACAAAAAACTATGAACTTCATCTATAATAACTCAACTATTCACATCATTTAGATGTAACAATGTGATTGCACTACATTACATGGTAAGGTAAACAAACAAATGTTGTGTTGATTCAACATCAATCCAAGTGGTTGGGACTTGAGACCCATGGTTATCACAGATGTCAACATTGTGAAATTCATTCACACGAATTTTCATTCATGACTCGTAAATAACTTATACCCAATTTCTAGTTTAGTTTCAATTCACTTTTAGTTCACTTGTAGTTTTTTTTTAATTTATTTCAATTCACTTATAATTAAATCTCAATTAAGTTTTAGTTAAGTCTTAACTCACTTCTAGTTAACTTTCAATTAACTTATAGTTAAATTTCAGTTCACATTTAGTTTTAGGTTAACTCATAATTCATTATTAGTTTTTACAAGGATGGACATGGGCCACACATGGGTGCCCATGGGTGAATATGGGCCACATGTAGGTTGAAAGTTTTTTGAAAAAAATTCTTAAAATAAGTACCCAATGGGTATAAATAGAGGTAGAATTTCACATTATTTTCAATATTTTCAACACCGCTTTAAGATACGTATTTTAATCATGATCTTGTTCTGTTCTTCTCATGTTTTTATAATAAAATAATTTTTCATTCACATCATGATTCAATTATTTCCAATCTATTGAAATTTTGTTATATTGAAAGTTTGTGATCTATAATTAGCCCAATTGTATAAAGTCATTGGGTCACCAAAAACCATTTGTGTATTTGGCATAAGACCTTGGGGGAGGGTTGGGTAACTACATTGCCCTACTAGTTAGGGTTGGGGTACCATAGGGCACGAAGCCCAAAAGCCATTCCTCATGTTCATTTTGCAATCGAATGTCTTTTGATGTTAGTTCCACCAACCAAGCAAACGCAATAAGATGAGTGCCATCATATGTCATAAATCATAACCTCTCAATATCAAACCATCATTTTCATCTTGAAACAACAATGGTCAAAGCTACCATAGTGCCTTACTAACTTCAATAGCTCTTTATGCTAGGATAGGTACATATGAATACCTTACAATCTACTCAAAATTTAGAGTGAATGATCACACAAAAACAAAGTATCCTAAAGTTTTTTGATAATTTTCAAAAACAATATGAAACACCATGAAATGAAAAATCCACAAAAAACCACAAAGGCAAAGAAGGTGAATGTGAGGGTTACACATGATCCACAAGTGCAAAGAGATAGTCACCAAGTCTAGATGGTGGTACCATACTACACCAATACAAACCCATACACAAACACATGTCAAAATAAGTGCACTCATCATTATAGCAAGTACTAGTGGTGGCCACAACATGTTTGTTGTGCTCTCTCTCTCTCTCTATTTAAAACTTCCACAATTAAATTAGGGTTCAAACCTCCAAAAAAGAGAAAATACTTCAAAATAAGTTGTCAAATCTTCGGGAAATAGAAAGTTCATGAAACTCCATTAGAAAAATGTGAGCAAATTTGGCACCTCCAATACATGTAGGAAATTGTTTACCATGCTTTCTACAAGCTCCTTGAGTCAAAACTCTCAACCATATTCTAAATTCTATTCATGATCTTGTATGATGAATGAGATAAACCATCCCAAGGAAAGCTTATAGATCCATGCCAAATAAGGGCATAAGGTTACAACCAAGATCAATGAACTTTGAGAATCTTGAGAATCTTGCATTGCTATGGCTACAATAATGCCCCACCTTGATATGAACCGGATCACATTTGTCTATATAAGTTATGAAAATGACCAAACATGCAAATTGTTCTATCTTCTAGCAATTGTGAATTCGTGCATGGTGGTGCATAAAGGCAAATACATTCCCACATATGAATTCATAGCTTCTAGCATAGAGACTATTTGCATGCCCTCCAAAAAGAAAAACAAGTTTGGTATGAAATGACTTATTACAAATGTGACAAAAGACTTTGGGCCTTTCTTGATGCCCACAAAGAATAGAGTAAAGATGAGGCATTACATGGCATAATAAACATGGCTCCCCCACATAGGTTGAGGATTCATTGCATGGGTGAGGCTCACTCACACCATACTTGACAATTGAAATGTACCCCACCAACATCATCAGTTACTACATGTATGTTGCATTCACACAGAGGTGATAAAAGGGATAAACTAAAAAGAATAAACTAACCCTAATGTGATCGCATTCACACTAAAGAGGTTAAAACTGACTTGGCAAATGATGGCCAGGGTTAATCTGTACCCATGTTTCTGAGTGAGGCCTCTTATTGGTCATTTTAATCCCAAAAAATGTTAGATTTGAACTCTGAGACGCTGATTTAGCCTTAGCATGGGATATTTCTAACATTTAGAAATAACTTAAATGAAATTTGATAATTTCACCATGGTACCAACATGGATGCTGGTTCACCCCAGGTGCCAAATGACATGGCATTAAGGTTAAGAGGGGGATAAATGTGTTGGGATATCTTAACCCCAAGAAGAAATATCTTCACTTTTCCTAAATTTGGGATAAGTTAGGGTGGATTAAGGAGGTTAGTTTGACCCCCTGATTTGAAAGGGTTAGAATACCCCCTCATGTTCACAAGAGCTTCTCATGTTGTTTTGGCCAACATACTCTCTTACATGTGAGAGAGGACCTGGAGTGGTGGGGGGTAGCAACAAAAACTATTTTGAACCCTTATTATCAGCTTAAAATTATCAGGCATCATAAAAATTCCCAAATTGCCCAATATTTTTTTTGGTGTCTGGGATTTTCCAGAATGCCCAAAAGGTTTGGGCAAAAATGAAAACTTTCCTCAACCTTTATAAGGTGCCCAAAATTATCAGGCAGCATAAAATTCTCCAAAGTGTCCAAAAGTTTTGGGCAGCAATGATTTTGTTTCAACCCTTATGATCTTGCCATGCATCCTGAAAATTCCAAAAACCACCTAAAAGTTTTCTAGGATCTTGAGAAAAATTTCCTTGAATCTTTTCGAGCATCAAGCCTTTTCAAGGTTACCAAAGTTTTTAAGCAGAAATGAAACTTTTCCAACCTATATAATCTGCCCAAAATTTTCGGGCAGAACAAAGATTCTCAAACTTCCGAAAAAATTCCAAGTATCCTGAAAAACATTTCTCAAAAATTCTTGAGAGTGCCCAAATTTTTTGAGCAGCACAGGAAAAAAAAAAATCCTAAGTTTCCACACAAACTGCCCAAACTTTTTGAGTGGTTTGGAAAAACCCCTTAATGTGAACGGTTCAACAAAGGGTTAAATTAACCCCGTCATACTATTTTATCCATGTGTTGTTTGTTCTTATATTTTAATCATTTTAACCCCCGAATCAAGGAAGGAATAAAATGGAATAAAAATATCCCGACTAAGTCCAGTGATTTTATTTTTTTAATTTCAGATGTTGCACAATTGACTAGCATCCCACGAGGGATTTAGCATTAAATGGTGAAAGATTTTTAGAACCTGTCTAAATAATTTTAAAAACTGCTACCAAACTAAAAGCAAAGTCCAAATGTGCCACAAAAAAAAACCAAATAATAATAATAATAATAATAATCTTGAAATGTGGTGATTTTTTCCAGAAGAAGCGGTATATTGTGACAAAATATTGCCTTTTTCACATTTTGCAAATTTCATTCCCAGAAAAAAAAAAGCACCCCTAGTAACCCTTGGTGTGAATTTAGTTCTACCCACTCCCACCATGGTTATTAGATTAAGTATCATGGGAGAAAAAAATTTAAAAGAGGTGGATCATTGATTTTATTTTTTCCAATTTCTAATGTTGCATCATCCAAGAGGGATTTAGCATTAAATGGTGACAATCTAAATTAGTAGGAAAACTAGTTCTCAAAATGCTACCAAACAAAAATCAGAGTTCAAATGTGATGAATTTTTTATTTTATTTTTGAAATTTGGAAAAAAAAAATCACACAAATGGGAATATTTTGAATATCTGCTAATACTGCAATATGCAAAATGCCCATAGGATTCAAAATGGTGGAGGTTAAATTGTGCTCTGTAAAATCATCTCCAAATATCCTAAACAATTTCTAACAGGGTTTAGGCAATTATAGAGCAATGGCTAAAAACTTTACCATGTATGTAGAGGGCACCTTATCACTAAACCCTAAACTTGAGCACCTAATTTGAGAACACCCCACTCCTCAGGTTACATGTAGAATTTTAGTGTATTTTGGAGGCCATATTATTAACAAGAATCCTCTTTGCCTCTGCAAAAGGGGGGCACATTTCAAAAAAACACATACCCTCCAAGAGGAAGGACATTTTGTTCTGTTGGAGGGCATTTTGAGTAGGCAAACTCCCCATAGTGGGGGCAGTCCCAAATATAAGTGGCCTAGGTCAAGTGTAACTGAGCCTAGCCTTGCATTTTGAGAATGCCCTCACTTGTGGGTGTTAACTCCATCATGAGGCAAATGATGGTGGATGCATAGATTACAAAAAGAGCACCTTTTGCATGCATCTAGATGAGACATTATTCATAAATTTGGGATCCACGATGTTTTGCACTACGAGTGACCATGCTTAAAGTATTTTGTGTGAACACAATTTTTTTTTATCATTTTTTAATATTTTTTTTCTAAATTTCATTATATGTCATTTTGTTTCATTAATATCTATTTTACATTCTTAATTTGCTAGGAAAAATCCCAATGAAAGTTTGATTCAGTAGAAAAGTTCACCACAAGATACAAATAGACAAAAGAAAAAAAACATTGAAAGAGTGTAAGACAAACAACAAGATACAAACAGACAAAAATATTGAAAGGGTGCAAAACAAACAACAAGATACAACTAAACCAAATAAATAAATAAATAAAATCAAAATGATGACTTATGACAAATTATAATTCAAAATGACTCTGAAATTGTTATAATGACGATCACCAAAATATCCATTCTACATAAACTAGTTCTGATGAAACATCAATGAAGCATCGTCACTAGAATATGAAGTGCTCTCATCTAACACTAAAAAAGACCAACAAGGGCTTTTGCAAATCATAAGGCATCAAGATAAATTTTTCAGTGGATCTGGAGAGCACCTTATTCAAGCAGAATCTATCCTACACAAATGGTGAGGTATTTCAAAAAAACAGATTGCCCAATCCAATGAGTATTAGCTTTTTGGAATGCCCTACCTCTTTCTAAGATTAGCACAAATATATACACAAATATATGGGGTCCATGGAATAGGCTTGTGCCTAGGGAGGAAAAAAAAGTCTATGTGACCATCAAACATAGTTTTAGAATAGGAGCCTTGAATTGTTTAGAGTAACCTCTCACCTAAATACTGTAATAGCATCGTAGGCTTGTCCATAGATGCAAACAAAAGTTCTATGGCTAATGAGATTGTTCAATTCGCATTGTTTTTGAAGAGTTGTCTTAGTGAACTAGTACTTACATGTTGCATGCAATGGAGACGCAAATACTAAGGAGTTTTCAACAAGAATTTGAAGTTTTTACACATAGTATCCTGATTTTACTCAAGGTGCTCCTCACATTTAATAGACAGACTTGTAGCACGTTACTTGTCTTGATTTGTTTACTTTTTTTGGAGTAATGAAAATAATAAATAAAATTTCGCCAACGCTTTCAGCAGGGTAACAACTCACTGCTTGACCTTGCCCTATACACTACAAGCTCCAAAGAAAATACACAAGCTCTAAAACCCTTCTTGTTGGCAACATGTCAATTTCTGGAAACTGTCAGAATTTGGAGGGCATTTGTTATTGCAAGAACAACTAGTTACTTCTAACCTTAATTGTTGAAAGACCCTCCAGAGCTGGTAATTGGTTTTTTCCCCTACTAAATGACCTGTGTTCTTAATATTCAAGAACTTGATATTGGGGGTTGAGGGAAGAGCCAATTCCTAGTTGATCCAGGATTAGGAATCAGATCACTGTTAGTATTCAACAGGTTGTCCAGCAAAAGTGTTCCCACCACAACTGTATTCACAAGTAACCCACATTGACTTATTTGAAAAGGCAGCAGACAGAGGTCTTCCCACTTTGATATCTGTGAGCAACCTGAATTGGCCACTTCCAAATGACAGCAAACAGGAGTCACAGGTTTACTAGTATAGGATTTAGATTTGGGTCAGGCATCCGCAAGATCAGGCAAGCTCTGAGGTAGACTCTCCTGTGAGGAGTGATTCTTAACATCCTGGAACAGAAAGTAATAAGCAAACCAGGCAGGGTTCCAAAAATCCATGTCCCAGCTCAGTGAGTGATTCTTAACATCCTCAAGAAAATAACAATTCAAGAGAGAAGGCAGAACTCCCACCAACCTCTTGCCAGTTATTCATTGAAGATCATGTTCTCATGCAAGCATTAGAGTCACCAGTCCCCATCAGAGTTCTAGGCCAAGAAAGTTCCTTCAAACAACTCAAACCACACTGATTGTAGGGTTAAAGAACTTACCCTGAAACATAATTTTGTCCAGAGTGACAAGTTCTAGAGAATAACAACCACCAAATTGCTTAAAGGGAACAGAATTTACCAACCACAAACAAGCAATACCAAATTCATTGTAGCAAGAATTTGCTAGACTTGTTGAAAACCCTACCTTTGCATCCAAGTTGCATGTGAAACCTATCAATGGAAATGGGCTCATGTGCTCTACCTGGGTAAAGAATTTGTCTTACCCTGGTAACAATGTCATAACTCAAAGCACATTACAGGATATTGACCTGAGGAAAATGGAAAACTTTTAGCAATCTTGAAGAACAATCTGCAGTGTCACTTTGACCCAAAGGCAAATGACAACTTTGGCCGAGTGTTTTTCTTGCCTAGGATCTTCATCTGTTCAGCACGCCCTTGCTCATCTTCCAGTTTTCTGCGTCGTTGGAATTCCTCTTTCTGTCGCTGTAAAGCTTCTAACTCTCTGTAACGCTTCTCTTCATTTTTGGCTTGCTCTTCTGCTGCACGCCTCTGTGCCTCCTCAATCTTTCGTCGATTTTCTTCCAGCATTCGTTCCAACTCTTCCTTTTCCCTCTGGGCTTGCTCCTGAGACAAGAAGAGCAGCAAAGGCACTCCATTACAAAGATATAACCTTTCTATCTACATCTACAAAAAGACCAGATTCCTACAAACCCTCCATGACAATCCACGTCTCATAACCCTTGATCCTATCAACTGAACCACCAGTAACATATTGCAAATCCAGGTAAAATGGCTTGTCTCAAACAGCAAGAGTCCCCCCAGGGATTAACCAGAGCAGGACAAAATTTAGAGTTCTCACCAGTGTTTGTGTAAAGTGTAAATGTCCATGTATAACCACATGGCCATATTCATTACACTTACATAAACATAGCCTGACTCAGTCTCACATCACTTACATGGGCGCATGTAAGTAATTAGTGTATTTAGATCCAACCCCAAAGCTCACATTGACACTTTGAAAAATGTCAATTCAATGCATTCATTTTACATCACAAATGCATGTTTGATTTTGGAAATTGCTGTGTACTTCATTCTTGAAGTGTACTGGCAAAGATTGGTGAAGCACCTGACATGATTCTAAATGTTTTACACTTATTATTTTCCCTGGTTTATCTATTTACCCAGTTTTACACAGCCATTAAACTGTGTGTGTATGTGTATCTGTTTTACACAGCATCAAATGGCCTTACATGGCTATCCACTTACACACAAATGTAGGTAGGGACTTTATAGACTTAGTGTAAGTACATTCCCTTATTAGACTTACACAGATGTGGCATAAACATCCTAGACCATATACATGGCCAACACTGGTCTTACCTCTTTTCTTCTTGCTTCAGCAAGTGCATCCTCCTTCTCCCTTGCTAGTTGTTGGGCAATCTCATCAAATAACTTGTTACGACCCTCTTTAATTTTTGCTTCAATGTCTTTCTTTACTTCTTCAGAATTCAGAGCCTCATTGACCTTCTTTCGTATGGCTTCCTCCACTCTTCTGGCAGTTTCTTCCTCAATCAGTTTCAGTTCAGCCTCTTGCTGCCACCTGTGACCCAGATTAATACACGAACTCAATCAGTAAGCAAAAGAGGACAGAATAATGAAATCCTTACAGTCAAGGACATATGATGTTGCGTAGACCAACTCTACAGTCTCCCAGTTTTCAGAAAATAATCAAAGGTACAACACTAAATAAAAACAAGGCAATACCTCTTCTTTTCTAGCTCTTCCTCCTCACGAGCCTTGCCAAGGACTCGCTTTCGTTCCAAGGAGATAAAACTGGAACTTCGAGACCTACGATCAGGGGATAGTGAGGGACTGTGCCGCCTTCGCCGAGGTGATCTAGATCTACTCCTGTGCCTGGTACACAAGGTACATTTAGTGAGTGAGAATACCACAACTGAAATGCCATTCTCAAATGAACAAGAAGCAGAGTGTCAACTCCATGTCAGGGTTTTCAAGACCAATTTCAGTGCAAACTTCTCTCACTAGGGAGGTCATTGGTTATGATCCCAAAGCATCTGCCCCTAAAACTTGTAAGATGTGGAGACTTTCTACTCGCCATCTACCACTTTCCAGTCAACCCGTATTCTTTAGTCAAGAAAGTTGACCCTAACCCTTGACATAGACTTTGCTGCCACAAGTTGACTTGAGAAACCATACCCTACACTGAAAAACGGACTCGGCGCCCAAGATCAAAACAACAGGGTTGGCGCATCTATGGTACCGTTACCAGAGGTGAGAGGGCGACCATCAGGGTTCAGCAGAGGCACAAGTAGCGAATATAAGGTTCCTGAAGAGACCCTCGCAAGGCCTCATGCTTTTCTCCAAAACAGCGGCTGCGTCATCAAAACCCCTCCTTCCAAGCCTGTCTGCTCCCACCTCATTCTCATACTCTTTTTCCTTCTCAAGAAGTTTGTTGACAAATTCTCATCTGATTCTTGACAACTTCACTCTCACCTGGCTTTTTCTAGCCCAACAACGACATCAGCTGAAGGTTTTGAGAAAGACGCCAAGCAGGGGCCATTGTTTTGCTCACTGTAACACACCTGCCATGTCCATGAAGATGGGCAGGAGAGCGGCTTCTACGGTCCCGCCTCCTTCTACTGCTGTGCCGGTCCCTTGCAGGCGATGGAGACCGTGCTGGTGATCGCCGCCTGACCTTGCGAGATGGCGACCTTGAAATTGATCGAGTCATTCCTCTCCCCCTTTTACCTGTGGCTTACAGATAGACCGTATCTCTCTCAACTTCAACTGCTTTCCCGCCTCTCCCGTGCCCTCGAGCCACACATCGATCGTTTCCCCCAACGCCCACTCGACGTCATCGACAACACATCCTCTCCCTCATACTCCACAAAAGTGACCCCACATCCACGAAAGCCATACGCGGTTTCCTACTCTCTTCGCCTGCATCTGATATTGCAATTTATCACAAGAAGAAGACGCCACAACAGCAGTGACTACGAACACCCCAACTAAGAAGGTTACTACAAGGGATCTGCAAAGCAATTTTCTCTAGCTTCACAAAAAAGTCCATGCAACCAAGCACCACTGCAAACCGGCATCTACAAACTAACTTTCCACTTCCACATAGCGCCAAACCCTAGTTTACAGAACACAATGCATATAGGGGAAAAAAAAAGTTCAGCAACACAACAGATACTCTCCGGGGGGGGGAGAACAGACGAAGAAACCAACAATGCATACCCAGTTGTTTCTGCGTTAGTCCGCAGGAAGCGTCCTCGTAGAGACTCAACCACAACAAAACCGTTCTTCTTCGCGAATGCTTAAGAAAATGAAACGCAAATAAAATCGCAGGGAAAAGACAGATTTAAAACCATATCAGCGTGCTGAAGAAGCTAAGATAGGATACCCGCAGAGTATCTCCCAAGACCCTCAATCTCGTCCAACACTCTTTCGAAGGGTGGCGTCTTCTTGCACCGAGAGAGACAAACACATTCACGCGTTCCGGCCTTCGTGCAAACCCTACATTTGCCGGAGAAGACGACAATTCCAGAATTCATAACGGTTAGGACGCTGCCAGCCTGCGGAGAGGTGAGACACGTTCCAGAACGTAACCGTGTTCTCCACCGTTGATTCGCATCAGAACAGTTTTCTGTGATCACAGTCGATTGACATTACATGCGGAACTGGTAAAACCAAAAGTGGAATCAGCAGATGACTGCCTCTTCCTATGTGCTAGAGCGTTGTGTTACACATTGAATTGTTAGTTCACTTGAGTTAACTAATTAATTACAGGTTGAACTGTTAGCTTAGTTCACTCGAGTTAACTAAGAAAACAAATTTGGACCACCAAATCCAGCAATCCCATTGGCCTGAAAAACAAATCTTCGAGCCTACACACAACGACCTTATTCTGTTGAACATTTAAAATAATGTTCCCTTTCCTAACATTTCCATTGGTGTTTTGAAATTGTCACAAACCTATCAAACCATGTTAAACATTTAATTATTAATTCACTCAAAATAACTATTAAAAAAAGAATTCAGACCACCCAATCTAGCAATTTTTTCCAATGAATAACTTAACAATTAAACTCAATTTTGACCAAATATTTTAAATTTTCAAATTAATTTCCATCAACTTAAATCATTCAAAATTTAATACCTCCCCTACCATAGGTCTAAAAAATTGCTTTTGGGTGAAAATATTTTAAAGTGTATCACATGGGATGAATAGGGCCTAGTTCTTACCGCATTCCTTTTTCATCCTATATTTTAATCCCTATAAAAAACAATGAGTCAAAAGTTGTTAAAATTTTCAAAAAGATTATATTTAGATCATTACAATTTTAGATTTCATTATAATCATCCATAAATATATCTTTACATAATAAAAAAAAGATAGATGAAAAAGACCCCAAAAATGATGTTATGACAAGATTTTGGTACACATTAAAAAAATTGGACCCCTTCAAAAAATATCATTTATCATGAGCTTTTCAATAATATCAAAAGTTGACCCCAATTTACCTAAAATATTAAGTTTTGATTTTATTTTATTTATTTGACACAAAAATTCAATATTTAAGAACTATATTTTGTAGATCTAAACATTATGAAAACACCTTAATGAACTATACCCATTGAGAGCTCTCCAACAATATCAAAACATGACGATGGGTGTGATGATTTGTGACATCTAAACATGACAAACAAACAAACTACCTTCTTTAATTTACAAATATTTTCTTAATAGCTCAAAATATATTAACCCACATTATAATTCCCTTATGCTCATCACATGCTCGAAAGACTTATTAATAGAAATATATAACGACATCAATTTTTATTTTTATTTTTTGTTTTGTTTTGGAGGAATGCATAATGCCACCTCTAGTTATGAAAGGTACTTAAGCTTGTGTCTATGCTTCATGGTCTATGAATGTTTAATTCATAATTTGCTTCATACTTCAAAATGAATTTTGGAATTAAATGTGCAATTAGTGAGGTTATGTCAATGCAAAACTTTTTGCATAGGTCTTTCACCTTAGGGCATTACTTTACACTTTATGTGCAAGACACATAAACTATGGTGCAATTGTATTTTTGCTACCACGTTATCAAAATATCAGCATGAACAATTTATTTATTTTTGCAACAAGGTTCAAGTAAATAGACATCAATAATTGCAAGACAAATTCATTTTGAAATAAATAGTAAATAAATCAAGAATTGACAACACTGAAAAAATATGAATAAGATGCACACTTGAAAATATATCTTATATTTTATGTGTTGTGAAAAATGTTAGTTTACTACAATAACATAACCATAAAATGCTACATGTTGTGTGGATGACAATGCTACCATTATTGAATCATCACTTCATTCAAGCTTAAATCACATTTTCATGAAAAAAAGCTTCAAACTTTTCAAAACAATTGACTTTCAACCCATCATGACTTGTGGGTAATTGTTTTTTTTAAGTTAATTCACATTGTGATTATTGAAACTCTTCTTCAAATGCACACACCTCAACATATTTTGCATCATCCAAAAGCACAATATAATCATCTTGCTTAGAAAACCAAAATGTCTAATCATAAATTAAGTAACTAGATCTTTGTATGGATAGCAAGTTTTGTGTGTGAAAATTAAAAGAATATAATAAATTTGAAGGAGTTTTGAACCTATATAATCCAAGATTATGTGCATTTCAAACTATTATCATCTTAGTACATGCAAGATTTGAAAACCCATTTAAGTGTAATGACTAGAGTGTCATGATTTTAATGTGTATTACATGGGAAACTTATAAATTGAAAGGTGCAAAAACTTGCAAAGGTATGATTTTGTCATTTTGACAGGGAATGCACAGCTTGGAATTATTATTGTGACTTCAACCTTGGGCTTGTGATCAAGGTTAAGGCATGAAAGGAGGAACAAGCCAAAAAATTGTGTTAGAATTCAAACACACTCCCACAATTGTGGGAAAGTCAGTCCCAACATTCCTAAGTGTTTTTCCACTTTGAAAATTAAATGGTGTTATCAAATTTTGGGGAAAAAATGAAAATAATAAATGGTGTCCAAATTGGGACTTATTTAAACTATTGAAAATATTGTGAAATGTAAATATCAAATATGTGCTTGCATTCTTCATTTGAAAATATGAAGCTCTAATTATGGTTGAAAAATGATTGGAAATCAAATTGACAATTTGACTCCTAACCATTAAAATTTGAAAAGTAAAGGTTAAATGACCTTTGAATTAATCATATGATACAATGTTAGAAGGGTCTTTTCAAGGGCTACAATTTATTTTGAAATCTTTTCAATTAGAATTTATATGTAAAAGCTATGAATTCACAAAATTATAAGAAGTTCAAAGTTTAACAAAATCGACAACTTGATGTAATTCACTACCCATCACAAGGTATATTATAAAGAGAAAAATAATAATTCCTCCCAAGTCCAAAATGTGGTGTGTTTTGTAAGTTGAGTTGTCATGATAATCTATTTGTGCATTATTTTGGCTCCAATTTGCATGAACTACCTTCTTTCTTAGTTTGTGCAAATTGATTTCATTTTGAACTTTTGCTTATGAGTTCGGCGTAATCTCATCACAAAATTCACATGCTTCCTTTTTTTTTTGGGAACTAAATAAATATATCCTAGGTTTGCATTTCGGTGCAAAACCAAAAATTGTTTAATTTTTTACCCTGATACCACTTGACAAACCTAAAGGTGCATCAATTATGGTCATAGCGGCAAAGAGTTGTGAATTGCCACAACTAGTTGAAGAGGAAAATGATTATGTACAATAACAAAAATGAAACAAAACTTGATTTGATATTACAACTTTCTCCAAGTAAAGATTATAATCAAGTTGTCTCCTCTTTAATTCCTTTTGTCAATGCATGATATTTTGCTTATGTGAAAAATAGGGCAACCATGGGTTGTTTCTTCAAACTCTAAGTCACTAGTTAGTCCATCTTTAAGTTGAAATATAAACCTTAATGTGCATTTCCATTCCTCCTTCTGACTTACCAAATCAATGTCTATCTATTAAAAACCCCATTTGAACCACCAACTTTTAGATGCATTTTACATGGTTACTCATACATTGTTTATTAACAATTGAAACATCTACCATGATAATTGACCTTTTACTTGATATATATTCATTCTTCAAGAACTTGTTGGAAAAGAAGGGGTCCAATTAGTTGGAAGATATAATTTTAATTAAAGTTTGAAACCTTCAAGCAATGGTGTGCCAATAGGTTTGCATTTAGTCATTGGAAATCGGAAAAAAATCTATTACATGTTGACAATTAATCATAAAGATTCCTCTAGTTACACTTTAAAACTTTATGTTGAAGTAATCCACATTGTCTAAATTAATTTTATCAAACATTTTCCTAATTCAATTTTCAACTAATTCATCTTAGTAACATGATTTCTCTATGACTAGTAAATTGTCCACAAATAACACTAGGATGATTATTTTCAATCTTCAATCGTAAAAACATAGATTGTAATTTTAAAACTTTCTTTTGATACCTCATTCTCCCACATATAATAATGTATTTCTCACACCATAGTTATGGTGTTTTTCATAGCTTATGTGGGTGCATTCACACTAATAGACACCACAACACATGTAACCACGAATGCTTGGTTTTTTTTTAAGTGGACTTGAAATGCCTTCAAGATTACATAATTAATACAAAAAATTAATATCCACACCTATACATAGTAGTATGATATGTCATGATAAAAGAAAATACAGTTTTTGGACACTATAAAAATTTATAATTGATTACCTTTTATAACTAATCACAATCTACCACATCATCTTCGTATGCACTTCCATTTTTTTAACCATCAAAAGTAGTCCATTTCACTTTGGTCACATGGGCAAGGTTGGTTCATGTGTTAATGTGGAGGTACCCATAGCTTTGAAGGAGCTTGGAATGAAGCTAAAACACCCATTGATTCAAATAAACTTTCACAAATGTGGGAGAGTGCAAGGGAGCAAGTCTCAACACTCCAAAATGGATTCCCATGTTAGGAGTCCCAAGGTGTCCCAAATCTTTGAATTAATATTGGGAAACCAAACCTTGTCAAACTTTGGCTTTCTTTGGACCATCGGAAAGGCCTAAGTTCAAATATCATTATGTTAGAGTGAACTTTTATTCCTCTAACAAAGACCTCTAACATGCACATTATGACCATTTGAAAAGCAAATAAATAAACTACCAAAATGACTCTTGACCATTTAATTGTTCAACAAGGAGATCAAATCAATTCCAATTGAGGAGTGAAATATATTGTTGAAGAGTTTCTTTAAAAGTTATAATTTTGCCTTTGAGAGCTTTCAAATCAAGGGGGATTTGAAAAAGTTATGACTTCACAAAATGGTGGGCCACATAACTTGACAATTTTGGGACTTCTACTTGGGAATCTTGAGCAAAAACATTTAATGGAGCCTATGTGCAAAACCTACATAGTACACCATAGGTAAAAAAATGATGACACATTCCAAGTTTAACCTATAGTGAATCTTGTGAATATGTATTAGCCCATGCTTATGTATGCATCATTTTCACTCCAAATTAGACTTATTGCCTTTTCTACTTGGTTTGTGTAGAATGACATGGTTTTGAGTTTAACTAAGGAGCTAAACCTAGTCCCATCCCAAAGCACCCATGCCCTTTTCCTTGTTGGGATTAAACATTGTAGCCTAGATTTGTATTTTGTTACAAAACTAAAAATTGATAGGATTTTTTACAACATTGCAACTTGACAAACCCAGGGGTGTATCAACAAGTTTGGTTGTCATGATAAATATAAAATTTTGATTATTGTTCTCACTATTTCTATGTTCATCAAAACCAACTCAATGTTTTTGTGGATAATTTTTTGAAATTTGAAAATCGTTTAAAAACCCTTCACGTTTGTCATGCACTATTAGATTGACACTCCAAAATATCAACCAAAATGAACTAGCACCCACCAATGCACCAATTGGTTGTTATGTCCATAGGATGGGCTACCTTTTTTCATTTAATTTCAAACTTGTGTTAACCAACATTGTACCACAATTAACCTTTTTTGGATGCCAATCTTTGACCCCCTTTTTTTGTCATTTTTTTCCCAACCTTGACCTCCATACTACCCTCCCATTTAACTACCCTATTGACCTAGCTACCATGTTAACCTAACTTCTTTCGTCCTTATTTACATACCTACCTACCTATGTTTTTAGTTATTTTCCCACTTATCACCTACCTACCCAACCCATTATGTGTCTACTTTTGTGTGTATGTACATACCTACCCACCCACCAATCTACCTACCCATCTACCTATCTACCACCCGCCCATCAATCTATTCACCTACTTACCTATCTACCCACCTACCTACCTACCACTTACATAATGCCAACATGTGCCAATGCAGAATATACAAAATATGCAAGTATATATTGCATTGAATATATTAATAACCATTTTAATCATATTTGAGCACCCAATGCCAATAAATGGCAACCCTAAATGTGGGTATTGCAATTGTAGTCCATTGTTCAACATTAATATCATAGCTCCACCTTTATTTTGGGTTATTTTATGCATGGTGTACTTAATGTCATTACATAATTTAATTAAACAAAGGGCAATAAATTTAACAAGTCATTTTACCTATTTGAATGATGTACAAGTTTAAATAATATGGTTTACATTTAAGGGTTTTCATCATGATAAATAGTTATGAATTTTCACCTTTTTATAGTAATTAAAATCAACCCTAAATTAAATTTTGGGGGGGAAATTTTCATTTAAACATACATGGAGCAATACACATTCATTTTATCTCTTTTGAAAGTGAATGGAGAAAGTTTCAATTTGGAAAGATTATACCCAAAAAAACATAAATACTTCTTCCTTCACTCATTTTTTCATTTAATTAATCTTTAAATATATGGTTAATTCTTACACTCATTAATTTATTTCCATTTAGTTATCCTTAAAATGTAAAACATAATGGTTTATTATAAAAATATTTCATTTGTATATATGTTTGTAAGTTGTTAGGATTTTTTGCATTTATTTATTTTAGTTGATTAGCTTTCAAATGTAGGGCATAATTAAATGTTATAAAAGTTTTTTTTTTGCATTAATTTTTTTTTTATAAGTGTCAAGGTCTATGGGATCTACCATTAAGATTATTTAAGGTCTTTTGTATTTTTTTGAGTTAATTGGTTTTTAAATCTAAGGTCAATTTTTTCATTTTTAATTTTTTAACATATGGTTTGATTTAAAGTTTTTAAAATAATTAATTAATTATATTTTAAAAATTCCATTCATATATGTTTTTATATTTATGAACGTTGGAAGCATATGCCATTATAATTATTTAAATTTTTGCAAGGTCTACCATGCACATTGAAATAATCTTTAAATCAATATGAGTATTTCATGGGGCATTTATGTTCTACCCTAGGATATAGGTATTGTGTTTTGGAAATGGTTTTGTATCATAAAATACTCATACACATGGACTTATGAGAACCACTTATTTTGGGGAGAAACTATTTAAAAACTATGGTCCACATACATTGCCCATCCCATTTGCTTGACAAGAGGTTGCTTGACAATAGGTTGTTGTTGCCTTTGCCACATGTATTGCGGCGTGTTAAATATAGATGTGATGATAACCTAGATGGAAATAAACCACAATTGCCACAAATTCATCTTTATTAATCCCAAAAAGTTTGCATTTGAGCAACAACCCATCATTATCATGGGCATTCCAAAAAACTGTAGACCAAATAAGAAAAAAAAAAAAAGGGTCGATATAAGGACATATTATCCATGAATTATCTCAAATTTATGCAAATCAATGATTGCACTAATTGTTTTGTTGAACTTCACTCCCATATGCAAGATTTTTTTACTTGCAAAGAAGTGAGTGTAGCAATGTTCAAAGTTCAAAACTTGTCCCTGAAAAAAATGTGCCCTCTTGACCTAATGCAAGAAAACTCCACAAAAAAAAATGACAATGGTGATGAGCATCGTGTTTGTTGTTTTCATTGTGAACTTATTGCAAGAAAACATAAAACAAACAATTACCACCCACTTCCTACTCTTACAAAAAATAACATACAAAAAAATAAAAAGAATAACAAGCAAGTAAACAAGGAGATTTTTCTTACTTACAAGGAGGTAAGTGTGTCAAATTTTATCAATGTTAAATCCTACAAAAAAGAAATAAAAAATTTTAACCCAAAAAAAATGCACCCCTTCATCTTGCTACAAGAAAACATAAAGAAAAAAACAAAAAATCATGACAATAAGCATGGTGCTTATCATCAATGCCACAACCTTGTTGTAATTATTATTAAAGAAAACAAACAACAATGACAACTTTGGTGTTCATCATCACTACTAAAGGTATTTACAACAACAACAACAACAAAAGTAAAATGATTATGACAAGTCACAATTTGTTGTTGTGTGGAACTTGTGTCTCTTTTAAATTAATTACAAGTTGTACTTCCTTTTCATCAAGTTTTTTCTCTTAATGAAACTTTTGATGACATTGAGTTGCAAGTCCTTCTTAATGTCATCTTTTTGATATGAGAAAGAAAGAAGGAAAATTTGATTATGCAATGAGATGGTGGTCAAAAAAGGATGGATGGGCGGGCAATGTTAGAGGAGCAACAAGAATAGGAAACTAATAGATGTTTCAAAGGGAATAATGATACAAACAAGAACGTGACCATCAGCAAAGGGATTTTATTGTTGCATCAAAGGTAGTTGGTGCAACTAATTAGTGTGCATGTATGAACTTCAAAGCTTGAAAGAAAATTTGTACAACAAAACAACACGTGTGTGATAACTTTGCCCAAACACAAGGATTATGGTGCCATGCCCCTTCCACTACGATTATCAAAAATAACAAAAAATATGGTGAAAAATAAACTTGTACATGAGTATGCAACCACCATTGTAACTATGGCAACAACAACATGTGATTAGGAGCAAGTACTATGCCTATTACCTCCCAAGGAACTTGACAACATTCTCACCATTTTTAGTGTCAAGCATTTCACAAAATTCTACAACAATAAATTAAAAATTGTCCCCATTTAACATTTAATTCACCTCCATCCCCAACATGCAATTGTTACAATGAGGGTGGGCGAAACCAATTTCTCTCAACACATGGTAATGCAATGAAGTTCCAAAAAGGTGCTTTAGCCTAGACTCACATGATAGTATAAACTCAAGTGGGTGTCAAACATGAAACAAATCTATAACAAAATGTGGAAGGATGACAAAGTCTATAATTAAAGGCAATTTAAACATGATGGTTGAAAATGTGAATAAGTGTCCAGAGGGAAAACAACTTTTCCACTATGCTCCAATGGCTAACCATTAAACCCAAAACAAACATCATCAATAGATATTTTAGTCTTGTCCCAAGTCCTATGCATTAAATGATTGTATGAAAAGTTGCACAATTTTCGTTCTTCTTATAAACACAATTGTCAAATTTGAAAAACTTGTTCAAATGACATTCCCCTTGGATTGAACTTTTGTGGCATTTCCATGTTGCAATTTAATGTTCTTCCATGTAAGGGTTGTAGACCTTTTGCTCATAGCAATGGGTGTTGGTGCAAATTAACGCTTTGATTTTAATCAAAAAAGGTTTCATTTGCTCCTTGATTTCACTTGGAATGGAAATGGTGAAAACCATATAAAACATTGAGCCACCAAATGGGCTTATTTCCAACTCGTATTGTCACAATCCATGTGACAAAAACTTATGAAAGCATGAAGCCATGTTGCGAAAGGAGTTGAAGCTTTAGCCTTCAAGTATGACCATAGGAGATGGATTTGAAACCAAATCTCATAAAGTCAATAAGGACATTCACATTCTTTTAGTGGGGTAAAATGTCACAACACAAACATGGGCATATAACCAATTTGTGAGAATCATGAGAAAGACTGCCCCAATGGAACATGGGGAGGCCCAACTAGGATTCCTTTCCATATCAATGGGATTCAATCACTAAATGTAAGTCCAAGGTCAAGAGGAGATTGCAAACCTTATCTTGGGTTTTGCAACACAAGTTTCAAACTATCATATTGAAATCGAATTGAAATTATTTTTGAAGTAGCTTGGCATGAGAAGTGTTGATGAAAAAAACCTCCACCAAAATGCATGAAAAATGGAAAGTTCATAAATGTACCACATAACATCAATGAAGGAATTGACCTTTTTTTTAACTAAGGGATAAATGTTGCAACCCTAACATGGGTGGTGCATGACCAACTCTTGGGAGGGACAACAAAATGTTTTCCCAAGGTGAAGGAAGTTGAATGGTGCTTCCAAATGGAAAACAAACCACAATCAAAACTAAAAGCTTCATGATAGAGGGAGCAAGTCAAAAATAAGCTAATACAAAAAAGGAACCTAAACACATTGTGAGAATCAAAGGGAAGCATTCCTAGGACTCTTGGCATGAACTCTCACTTTAAAGTTGGAAGTCCAAAAATGTTTCAAATTTTTGGAATGAAAGTGCAAGTGGTAAACCTTGTCCAAATCAAAAAAATTATATACCAAATTAAAGCATAAATATGAAAGAAATCTTGCATTCTCCATTTGGAACTATGAATTAAGAATTGTAGCCAAAGGAAAGGTCAGGAATCAAATTGACAATTTGACTTTCAACCAATAAAACTTTAAAAAATAGGGGCCAAATGACCTCCAATGCAATATGCAACATGGAGTTTGAAAGATTACTTTGAGAATTATAGATAATGGGTTAAAATAAACTTATTTTGAAAAAGTTAGGAGGCTTCAAAAATTTAAGACATTATGTGTCCCAATTTTGGGCCTCATGGGAATTTTGGCCATTTCAATGCAACCACCATGATTATTCCTAAAATATACTGTAAGGGAGGAAGTGATGGCTCCTCCCAAGTTTCGGCCATATGAATTTAAAGTGAATTTGTGACCCAATTTGGTCCTAAGTGCATAAATTACCTTTTTTTTGTTTGATAATGCATTTTGGCATGTTTGTGAATTCAACTGAAAAGTTTTTCCTAGTCCCATCTCAAAGCTCACGTAAACCCCTCTAACCCCCCAATGTGAAGAATTAAAGAACGTGCCCAAGGTTTCCAAGTCTTTTGCATCACATTGTATTGAAAAGTTACCCTACTACCTTATGGTAAACTTTTGGGGGTGCATCGCCTATTCACCAACCAAGATGTTCTTATTCATATTGTGTGTTTCCAATATTATTTGTATCATGTTCTAACAAGCCCAATCTACCCAGGGATGTAACTATCCCAATAATGTGAATTGTTGTTTTATTGGATGGTAATAGGTTCAACCAAGGCCTATTTAAAAATGTAGCCAATTTTCCCCACCATCAATTCACATTTCGAGGATTAAATTTTCCCATTATGATTCACATTTCAAACATTTCCTTCATTATTGATTCACATTACAAATCAAATGATGACAACAATTACATATTAATAGGTGGTTGCCTATCCTAATTAGGAGAATAACTTTAAATTGTTCAAATTGGACATTGCAATTTGTGACATCCTAGAGAATAAGTTGCCAAATTACATAACATTCTACCACATAAACCCTACCTCAACAACCATAAAAGGATTAGCCCAGTTATGTTTCATGTAAGAAAATTGGATGTTTTTTATGGGCACATTCATTAATGTATTTTAGTCATTAGAAGAGCACAATTTTTTCATAGATTAACAAGGTTTGAATGTTTGAATGAACATTTAAAGTTGGTATTGGACTTTTCATAAATTTTTTTGTTGTTGGATAGGTATGTTTAGAAGTTGGAAAGAGTTTAAAGTTAGTGTTGGGATTTCACATATATCTCTTTTGGATTGAAAAGGTTTGAATTTTGAACCATTGTTTAGTATTGGATATTCCCACATTGGAATTTGGAAGGACTTGGGTATTGGAATTTTCAAACCCATAATTTTCATACCCAAATGGGTGCAATACATATAAGGGTAGGCACTATTATTAGTGCCTTCCACCTTGTGAATAAAAAGTGGAATGTGTGGTCTTAGGTGGAAGGCATTTATAGCAATGTTTTCCCCTTCATAAAAATCAAGGTGTGCACTATCACAAGGATGACCTAGATGCATTCAAATGAATGTTGCAAATCACTTTACAACAAATTTCCATTACCCTAGGCATATCACATGTAATTTCCCCCACCTTCAAAAAAATTATGATAAATATCCAAGATTGGGAAATTATGGTTGGGGAGGTCCCCCAAACTATACTACGACTTTCAATGAAGGTTTTTACAATGAGGAAATGCATCTTTAAGCTCCCCCGTGAACTATTATTTCATTAAGAGGTAGATGTGTTGATCCTAATGGTAGGTTTTTATGTTTAACTTGAAGGAATATTGATGGACCATTTGCCCCATGTAGATGATTTTTTTTGCATTTAAACGAAGGCAAATTGTTAATGAATACACTTGTTAACACATCTATTAGTACCTGGAAGTGAACATATAATTTCTTTGTTAACCAAATTTGTTTTGCCTTAACAAAATTAATGTAATTTTCTTTCCCACCATTAAAAATCATGTTATTAAGGGCAAAAACATTAACCCACCAAGATTGCCTTTAATTCCTCCCTCCACTACAACAAAAGGTGTCCTTGTGCACCAAGTCAATTCATTGGTTGTAGTGAACATGGACTAGTGAATTGCACCCACATTTGTAGTAGTGTTCCCAAAGTAAAGAATCTATAAAATGACATGTTCATACATAATTCACAATGCAAGTTCTATGTTGCACAACACATTAATGCACATAGAAATTAGGGTTTAAACATTTCATTCTTTATAGTAATCATGGAAGATGAATCTTATTTGGCATCAAGAATATTAATAGTGATCTATTCTTCCATAGTGCAAGTTCTCTATGCACAAATGCAAGTCTTTCACAATGCAAATTCTTTATGCATAGGACAATTAATGCACAACATGATGTAAAAAAAAACTAAGGTTTAATTTTTTTACTTCTACCAATAAGCATGGATGGTGAATCTCTTCCTTGAATAATTTTGTTGGTTTTTTTCTAGAAGGGCATAGAGGTTCTTCTTTTATTACAAAGGTTGTGAAAAGACTCCAAAACAATCACAAATGTATTTCACCATGACTTGAGTACTTCAAGCTTGTGGAGAAATTTTTAAAAAAAAAATGTACTCATAACAACAAATTTTCATTCCATAGTGTGAACCTCAAATCTCCCCTAAGCTTTTTTTGAAACCCCTTTTTTCAAAGCCTCTTGAATTTGTAGGTTGTACTTTAAAGTCATCGACCTTACCTAGTTTACCATGCCCAAAGAACCCCTTGTTCACATGGGGGTTTAAGTAGGTTTTTAAATGTGAAACTAGGCAAGTGGGGTTAATTCAAACATGTTACATGTGCATGGCTTTTTTCTAATTGCTAACCAAGCAAATTTGTGACTAGTGGGGGTGTGTCATGGAAAGTTTGTTAGGAAGCTAATTTTTTTTGGGTTAAAATTTCACCAAATGGTGAGCTTTTTTTCAAATTGGCGAAAATTTAGTGTTCATTGGATTTCTTGGTCACCAATCTTTTTTTCAAAAAATCAACAATTTTTTTATTAAGTTACGACATGTAACGAAAAATGCTAGATCTTTTTTACTTTCATATTTTCTTATTATCAAATTTAGGTAAATTTTTGTGTGGATGATCATCATTTTGACTACATCACAAAATTGAAAAAAAACATTGTTCATTAAACAATATATTTAACTAATGACGGCCATGTTCATGGGGTAATAATAGCCAACTTTATTAGGTGAATTGGGCTCATGATACAACTAAGGGTTTACTTGGCATAATTGGCCACATCTTGTTTTATAGTACATGTAGTTTATTTACTAGTTTCCCTTATTTGGCACCCTTGCTTATTGCCCTTACTTATTAAACCATTTGTAGTTGCATTGCTATAACTTTAAAGGATGATTATAGGGAGACATAAACACCTCTAATTGAGCTTTGTTCGATGCATTGTTTGGCCTATTTTTAGAACACATGCAGTTTTGCATTGTTTTATGCAATTTGATTCCCCCATTATCAAAGTATACACGGTGGTACAAAAGTGGGGTGTGGTTCACTAATCTAAATCACTATGGGACCTTAAAAATGAAATAAGTTCAGTGCACTTTAGTGATTTCACCATGGTTAAATTATTTCACTATAGTATCACTATGTAAACATCGTGTTTCATTACTAGTTGACATAATTCATTATTATAATTTACTATGATAAATATGTTTATTTTTAAGTTTTTTTAAATACCCTATGTTATTTTATAGTATACCCTATATCATTTTATATTATTTTAGTTATTTTAACTTATACCCTAAGTTATTATAAATTATTATAAACTATTCTAAATTATTATACCTTAAATTATTATATGTTATTCTACTATGAGATTTCATAACTAGCTCATTATAAGCTTTTAAAGTTATTTTAAATCAAATTATTCAACTAACCTTAGGTTATACCTTACGTTATTTTATTTTAAGTTATATTTTAAGTTATTCAATGTCATTTTACTTTTTTATGTTATTATAAGTTATTTTATCTAAATTATAACAACTTAAAATAATTTATAATATAATATAATGACCTAATGTAAAATAACATAGAATAACCAATAATAACTTATGAAAAATTATTTAAAATAATGTATAATAAAATAACTACTAATAACATATAATATCCAAGAATAATTTATAATAAAATAACCACCAATAGTCATAATACAACCAAAAATAACCAAAAATAGCCATCAATATAATAACCATCAATAGCCATTAATAATCACAAATACAATAACCATTCGTAGCCACCAATAAAATAACCACAAATAACTTATGGTAATATAACCTAAAATATTCAATAATAACATATGGTGAAATAACCTTCAATAATCCCACATAGTTGAAAATAACATAAAATAAAATAGCCTAAAATAACTTATAATAGCCGCAAATGTCTTAAAGTGAAATACCCTACAATAGCAAAAAAATAGCCTAAAGTGAAATAGCCTACAATAAATAAATGTAATTTATAATAGTTGAAAATAACCTAAGGTGAAATAACCTAACATAGTTAGAAGTAACATAAAACAGTCAAAAATAACTTAGAATAATTGAAAGTAATCTAGGGTGAAATAGTTAAAAATAGACAAAAATAACTAAAAATAGCCATAAATAGTTGTAAATAATGTAGGGTGAAATAAATTATAACAATTTAATTTATTTTAGGCATTCAATAAGGTGAACAAATATATGTAGAACATGGCAAATTCTTGCAAAGTGGGACCAAGGAGGTGGGGGTGGGGGCAAGAAGTTGGAACCTTGAATATTGGTTGGGTTTAAGGTATTTGTTCCCCCACATGTTCTTAATAATGTTATTGATGGTGTTCCCAATTTGTTTCCTTTTGTTTTAAAATTATATTCAACATGTTTTGCCACGTTTTTTTGGTGGAGGTGGAAGGGCGTTTACTTCCAAACTCCTCTAATTTGAAGGCATTACTAAACATAAAAGTTGACACAAATTTTTATTTTAAGAAAACCATGTAATACCTGGTGTCATGATGGGCCCCCATCTACCTGGGGTCTTTGGGAACACATAATGGTAACAACCTTACAATTTTAATTCATGTTTTTTATATGACATCCAAAAAGATCATCCATGAAAACAAAGTAACATCATTAATTTTGGCTTAGGCTTAGGGTAGGCAATAGAATATTTTCATGGCTTGGAGTCCGAAGACATGTTCTATACACGGGGCATGTTCTACAATGGGCACTATATACCACCATGTCCAAGCCCCCAAGTAGTCAAAGGTCATTTGGTATGAACCCCATGCCACCCATGACCATAATGTTTTAAATCCCATGCTATCACATTGCAGCCCTTGGCAACCTAGGATCATTCTATATTAGGCCCCATGTTGTCATGTCCTAAACCTTGGGCAACCTTCCCCTAGCCCCTAAGTAAATAGGGTCCATTCCATTTTGTCATGGGCCCATGTTGTGTAGTGTCCTAGAGCCCAAACCACATTGTCTTAATTGTCAAAAGGTCTAAAATCATTTTTTCATAGGCATTAGGTTGCTTGTTCTAGGCCCCAAGCAAGCTAGGGGGGCTTCAAGGCACCCCTTCTTAAACCTAAGCAACAAGGGTTTATTTTTGTCATGGCCCTAGGGCACCTTTTCTTGGCACCCAAGCCACTTGTCTTGGTCCCTATGTTATTTGAAGGTGGGATTTGAATTTTTTTTATTTTGCTTATTCACCTCTAGCCAAATTTGGCTCATTTTTCTTGTGGGTGATTGCTAGTCCATGTACTTGACAAAAATTGAAAAAGAAAACCATGGGAGGTATATTTAGAAGATTTATTTTTACTTTGGGGAAGAATAATTATTTTGAGGTGGGCATAATAAAAAGGGTATTTTCTGAAACCATTCTTTTGCATATAAGTAGTTGCACGTTGCAAATATGTTTGGTGTATGATGAGTGTATAAATTATGGCTATTATTTAATGTGATTTTGTATTAACATTTTACTTTTATTCATTCCAATATATGATTTGAACAAACCTTATCTACTACTCTTGAATACTCTTAGAACCCACATCCATGTTTTGTCTTTATAATGGCAAAATCATAGTTGTAGACCCATTGCTATTTTGGGTGGAATGGGCCTTCCTAGGTGCATTCCATCCTAGTACAAGTTCCATACCATTGACAAGTGCCTTGGGGGCCAAGATAGGATGCCATGGGGCCATGACAATAATAGATTCATAGTTGACCGAGTCCAAAATGGGTGCCTTGAGAGGCCCCTTTAGCTTGCTTGGGGCCTAGGACATGCAGCCTACCGTCTATGAAAAATGATTTTAGACTTTTTGACAGCTAGGACAAGGTGGTTTGGGGTTTAGGACTACACAACATGGGCCCATGACAAAATGGAATGGACCCTAAGTTATTTAGGGGCTAGAAAAAGGTGGCCCATGATTTAGGATACAACAACATGGGGCTTAGGATAGAATGATCCTAGGTTGCCAGGGTTGGGATGTGATAGCCCAAGGTCTAGGACATTATGGCCATGGGTGGCATGGGGTTCAAACCAACTTATGACCTTTGACAATTTGAGGGCTTAGACATGGTGGCACACTGCCCATCATAGAACATACCCAAGGTATCGAACATGTCCCCGAACTCCAAGCCATGAAAATATTCTATGGTTTGCCCCAAGCTTAAGCCAAATTTCATAATGTTACCATTCCTTCATAGACGATCTTTTTGAATGTCAAATATGTTCATCTAAAAAATATGGATTAAAATTATAAGCTTGTTCCCATTATGTGTCCCCAAAGACCCTAGGTAGCTAGGGCCCAAGATAAAGTAATGTGGGGCCCAAAACAAGAGCTTGACAAGGTATCTTTCGTGTCAAAGGGACCTAGCCAAGATCATTTTTCATGATTTGTCCTTAGGCTGGAGCCAAAACTATCATTTTTAATCTTCTTACATACATGACCTTTTTGGAATTCCATAATGATGGCTTGTCCAACCCCACCCCAGTCTTTTGTGAAGGTTTCCTATTAATCCAACCCCACTTGTTCACTATTTTGTTCTTGCTAGTTGGTTTTTGGTCCACTACCCCATCAACAAAGTTACTTAGTCTAATTAGTTGTGATCCAAAGGAGCTTGATTTTTGTGATATATACACAAGTGATGAGAAATGAGAGGGAAAAAGGAAAGGGATAGGAGGGGGACTAAAGAGATATAAAAAATATTCCTATAACAATGGAACTTAAAGGGAGAATTTAGAAACCCCTTGTTATGAAGGATCGTTAGATGAACCAATGAGATTTTAACTCGTAATGTTTTTGGAAACACTTCACACCTTACCATGGGGGTTGGTAGCAAGGATAGGAATACGTTCTCTACCATTGTAAATGTTTAAGAAGAAGAATTTGTTTATTTATTTATTTTTGTTTATTTACAATCTATAAATCATAAGGTATACTTATATTTAATCATAAAAATCCTTGAATTGACACTATATAACCTTGGATTAATCTAAGCCTTTTTCCCAACTATAGGGTTCTAGTGTGTGTATTTTTTCCCCTTTTAAGGTGAGGGAATGGCAAGCACTCAGGAAAAGGAAAAATGCACATAGGAAGGATTGTCCAAACACACAATTCCCATCCAAAGTTTGAAGTTCAAGTCTACAGTTAACCATAGTCCATACCTAGCAACTTTTACAAGAATTTTTTCTTAATCAATATTTTTCTACCAACTTTTGATATCCTTGTGAACATTGTGTTCATGCAATCATTAGTTTATTATGACCATGCTTCAAGAATTGGGTAAACCCAAGGTTGTACAATGGTAAAACCCCATGTTCATTTCTTAAATAGTTGCTTGTAAACATTATATGGATTAGTAGTGGATAGTTCTTTGAATATTTTCGGTTTTCGATGATTGCAATTTTTTGGAAAAAAATTAGAATCGAACCATTGGTTCTAGTTACTATTTCAAAAGCTTCAAAGAACAAATGAGTTTCATGAAATAATTGACCAAAGAAAACTAATGGAACTTTGGAAAGTTCTTTGATTTTTTAAATTTTCAAAAACCATGGTTATTGTATCAAAATTGGTTATTTGAAAAATATTGAAAACCAATGAGTAAGTGGGTATATACCCAATTGATAGCTATTGGGTATCTATCTTTCATTTTGAAAACTATTGAAGACTAATATAGACCTCCTCCCAAGACTAAATCAAAGTCTCTAAGTTTAAATTTCACATTTCTGGAACTAAATATAGACAATGAGAGGCGTCATTCAAAAAGGTTAAAGTACCATTATGGGTTTACCTTGGGCCAATGTTTGATTTTTTAATGACCCACATTTCATTTTTGGATGCTTGTTGTGCAATGATGTTGTGGTCCAAGTTTGCCTTGCACATATTACACCCCTCTGTTCACCATGAGAATAATTTAACTTTGAAAAGTGCATCATTGAATTTGGATATATATTTTTGCAAGCATACACACCAATCTATTAAAGAAGGTAAAATGTTTGTCATTCAAGGATCTTCCAAACCATGAGAAGTAATTTCATAATTTTTAAGGTTTAAACATATCGTACATGAGTTTTTGAATAATGATTGTTTTGCAATTGAAATTGTAATAAATCAAAAAACAATTTAGAGAAATTGAGGTGCATTATCAACATCATGCTTAGGATTGAACAACTTTGAAGCATTGAAAATTAACAAGTCAAGAAATCATTTATTAAAATTATTTACAACTAACTTCACATATTTTCTAATCATTGCTTTCATTTTCTCCAATGAGTTAAAAAAGTTAGATATGTATGCGCGGTGCATGTAATGCATCATATTATATATTTCTTTTTGTCATTTAAAAAACCCTTAGCAAAATAAATAGTTATGAAAAGGTTAAGGTCCTCGGCGCCATGTGCAAAGTTATTGGGATTCTAAAGATAATTCCTCAACACAAAAATGGTTGCCTCCAAAGAAGAGCCAATGGTAAAAATGTCAACCATGTCCTTATGAAATAATTGATTGAGTTCGTTCAATCCAATCAACAAATGTATTTCTAGATGTAACATAATCGATATGAGGTCGTTTAAATATACCAATATGACTAAATTAAAACTTTAAATGAATCAAATATTGCAACAAGCATGTAAGACAAGGTGCATTCCAAAACCTATAGGTGAAATAATCATCTCATTATTAATGAAATTCCAAGATGATCAAAGGTGTGTCATCAAATGCCAATTCCATGAGTCATTTCAATTCTTACACCTTATGTTGTTATGTTTAACCCACTCAGTACTCAAATTAAAACCAAAAAATGATTTGTACCTTTCCATGTTTTATCCCAACCAATTTTTTCGATTGTTATTTTTTGTTTGGTTACATTTTTCTAATCTTAATTTCACTTTTGGTTGTTCTTTCAACTTTCAAATTTTGATCAATGTTATTGGCAATTATGAGAACTACACCAAGGATGAAGATTTTTAATTTTGAGGTTTAGTTTTGCATACAAAAATCTACCTTGATAATATACCAAACAATTATTAAATTGGGCATTTCAAAGCCAACACTTATGTATAACATACACATGTTATCAACAAAATAACTAGGAAAATTGATAACCAAGTTTGTCATTTAAACAATAATGTAATAATATAATTGGGTTTCAAAAAAAATCAAAATTTAGTTATTTGATCCTTTATGTCAAACCAAAAAAAAATTCATGCCTTTGAAAACTTCAACCTCTCTTAACTTTCCTCCCTTTATGTTATGGGAAAAAACAAAAACATTTGCCTACATTGGAACTTGTCATGCCCTTAAGTTCATCCTAAGGTATTGGGAATAAACCTTTAAGTTGATGGTTTAGCTCTAAAAAGGGGAAAAACAAGGAAAATTTGGGGGCATGCTCCCTAGTCCTTGCACTTAAAAAATATTTGAAATGGGACTAGGAGAATGTGATAATCATAAGAATCTCATGGAGTAGTCAGCTCCACAAACAAAACAATGTAGGTGGTTTTAATGCAAATGGAATTGACTTTTAGTCACAAACTTATTTGGGACTCATTACATTCACATGACCCATATTTGGAAATAAACCACCACCCTTCCTTGTTATAAATACATTTTTTGATTGGTGGTGAAGGTTGCATCAAAATGGTTAAAATCCTTGCAACTCCCCCCAAGTGTAATTCTTGAATTCCCATGTTATAAATCCCATGATTTTATAGGGTTATAAAATTTCCATATGAATTTTGATATGAAATTTCACATTACAGAGCTTTAATTTTTGATAAGATCTTTCCAATGCCATGTTGCACACCTTGATCAAAGGTCATTCGATCCATGTTCCTAGGTTTTAATGGTCAATAATCAAATTGTGAATTTGATTCATGACCTTTTTTTTGGCCATAACTTTCAATTCAAAACTCCAAATATTGCAAAGTTCGAATCCACTTTTGATATTTACACTTCAAGACCTTTACAATAATGTATTGGGGACTTAATTTATTATTTACATTTTTGTCCCAAAGATTCAAAACATTTTGAAACTCCAAATTTCAAAATGATTTTCACTTTAAAATGCTTGGGGCTCATTTCATCCCACACTTGTGCAAGTGTGCATGAATCCTAGGATGTTATTCCTTGGGTTGTTAGTATTTGTTGGGTCCTAAATGGTTATATTAAATGGGTTCGAAACCAATTGTTCAAAAAATATAATATGAAAAAGAATAAACTACATCATTTGTAACATACCTCAAGAATGAAAATGAAAACACAAGGAAAGGTGTTGCAAGGCTTGTAATTGTTGTTGTAGCCTTGCATGTTGCCTATTGCTTACCACCTACCTTGTTACAAACCAACAAAGGTAGTAAAAATGATTTAAGATAATGAAAATGGGCGTTGCAATAGATATGACTTTCATTACTTCATGTCAATTACCACCTACCATCCTATTCATCTACAACAACAATGGTTGTTTTTTCAATCATGAAAAAACTATGCGTGTGTAGGAAGTACAAAATCATTGTTGCAATAATAAATTACATTAGTTGTTATATGTTTCTTTTTATAAAATTTAGAATGTACATTTTGAAATATATAGATTTTGTTGTAAGAATATTATAATATAAAAGTTATGTAGAATTAATACTTACAAAATGGCCATATGTAAATTGCATTGTTTGGATCATGTGATATTTTCTTACATGAAATCCACAATAGGCCTTTGTGTGTTGAATTTTTTGGGAAGTTTTAATGTGTTATTTTTGGTCCACTTTGAATGCATGTACCAACAAATGAAGCTTTTGGGTTGCATTCAAATAACCAATAGATGAAAGATTAATTCTTGTAAATTTGAACACCCCCATATTAAATGAGCTTTTAGAGTGCATTCGGATGGTGAATAGACATACATCTATTCTTGCAACCTCAAACACCCCCACAAATGAAGCTCTTGGAGGGCATTCAATTGGTCAATAGATGTAGGTAGTTATTACAAGCTCAAACAATTGGATAAAGCGAATGCAAGCCATGTATACAATGTAGACAAAATATTATCACAATTTGACAAATTTCAACACTTGTCCATGTTTGATGCATGATGGTGGATATTTTAAAGGTTTTTTTTAATGAAGGGTTCATTCACAATTTGAGTTCGAAAACAAATATAAAAACTCCAACATTTCTTAGGGTTACTTTTTAAAATAACAATTACATGGAAAAAAATTGAATGAGCAAAATTGAATAGCCCAAGATAAGATAATTCATGTGGTGCTAGTGATTTTTCACATGCATACATAATTGTGCATCAATATTTTGGTTTATAAGTACACATATGACATATGATTTGAGCTAGAAATTTTGAACTTAATGGATATAGACAACTAGCAAATTAGTATAAACAATATTTACCATTGCAACCATTTGGTTCAAAATTTCAAGCCTTTGAAATGTTGACATGATTTGTTTATTCATCAAGTTCACCCAATGAACAAATATTTGCTTTAAACAAAACATGTTTTTCTTGTACAAAAAGTTTGAAATCAATTTGGATGATTTTTTACATTCCTTTTGATTACTCAAAAAATGAAATTTAAAACAATGAATATCTTTAGTTTAAAATTTTAGAAAAAGGCATTTACATAATATCCAAAATATTTTTTATTGATATAATAAAACATCATTTTATTTATTAACATACAAAAATCCACTCCAATTGTTATCATTTCAATAAAATAAAAATTCAAAGTTGGACTTTGAAATCCTTTAAAAGTTGTAATAGATGATGGTTTATATCTTAATTTGTCATTATGTTATGGAATTGGTGCACATATTAATTATTTAATTGTTCAAAAATATATTATTTTGATTCATAGCGCCTTTAAAAATCATTATAATTATAATAAATTAATTGAAAAGTACCAATTTTAATGAAAATTTGTCCATGGAATTTTACCCATATAAAATGGCAACCATTAAAAACAATCTTCCCCATCAAAGCTTTCCAAATTTCTTAAAGTCATGGAGATCAATCATATGAATTTAAAATTTTGTTCATTATTACATTATGTTATGATAATGTTGATCATTATGCATATTTGAGGTTGCAAAATGTTCTTCCATTAAAAATCTACTTGAGCTAAATATATTTTTAATCATTTGACAACAATAAATTGGGTTTTCAAAATTAATAAAACATGTTGTCAAACAAGGGTTTTTTTAAAAACCTTTATAATTTTATTAGTGTACATTTACAATATAAAAGCGCAATTATGAATCAATTAAATATTCATGATTTTTTTAAACATATTTTGTTTTCAATCCTAAATCATTTCTATATGATTTGTACAATAATTCAAAATGAACAAAATCTTATTGACATAATATATAATTCTAATTTTGCTTTAAATCCTACACATTATAGTCTACATTTAGTCAACAATTTAAGCTTTAGACATGCATAGAATTCCCCAAGTGATGTAGGTAATTTTGCCAACTCAAACACCTCAACAAATGAAGGTTTGGAATGCACTGAATCGACCAATATACATAGGTAATTTTTGTGACTTTGCACACCTTAACAAATGAAAGTTTTGGAGTGCACTCAATTGGCCACTAGATGTAGGTAATTATTACAAGCTCAAACAATTAGTCAAATCAAGGTTTTGGAATGCACTCAATTGGCCAATAGATGTAGGTACTTTTTACAAGCTCAAATAATAAGTCAAATCAAGGTTTTGGAGTGCACTCAATTGACTAATAAATGTAGGTAATTCTTGCAAGCTCGAACAATCAGTCAAATCAAGGTTTTGGAGTGGACTCAATTGGCCAATAGATGTAGGTAATTCTTGCAAGGTTGAACAATCGTGTAAATCAAGGTTTCAAAGTGTACTCAATGAACCAATAGATGTAGATAATTCTTGCAAGCTTGAACAATCGTGCAAATAAAAGTTTCGAAGTGCACTCAATTGGCCAATAGATGTAGGCAATTCTTGCAAGCTCGAACAATTGTGTAAATCAAGGTTTCAAAGTGCACTTAATGAACCAATAGATGTAGATAATTCTTGCAAGCTCGAACACCCCCGCAAGTGAAGGTTTTCAAGTGCACTTAATTGGCCAATAGATGTAGGTACTTCTTGTAGGTTCCAACACCCTTGCAAATGAAGGTTTTGGAGTGCACTCAATTGGCCAATAGATGTAGGTAATTCTTGTAAACTCGAACAATTAATCAAATCAAGGTTTTGAAGTGCATTCAATTGGCCAATAAATGTAAGTAATTCTTGCAAACTTGAACAATTAGTGAAATTAAGGTTTTGAAGTGCATTCAATTGGCCAATAAATGTAAGTAATTCTTGCAAACTCGAACAATTAGTGAAATTAAGGTTTCGAAGTGCATTCAATTGGCCAATAGATGTAGGTAATTCTTGCAAACTCGAACAATTAGTGAAATCAAGGTTTTGAAGTGCATTCAATTGGCCAATAGATGTAGGTAATTTTTGCAAACTCGAACAATTAGTGAAATCAAGGTTTCGAAGTGCATTCAATTGGCCAATAGATGTGGGTAATTCTTGCAAGCTCCAACACCCCCACAAATGAAGGCTTTGGAGTGCATTCAATTGGCCAATAGATGTAGGTAATTCTTGCAAGCTCGAACAATTGTGCAAATCAAGGTATTGAAGTGCACTCAATTGGCCAATAGATGTAGGTAATTTTTGCAAGCTCAAACAATTATGCAAATCAAGGGTTTCGAGTGCATTCAATTGGCCAATAGATGAAATTAATTCTTGCAAGCTCGAACAATTTGACAAATGAAGGTTTTGGAGTGCATTCAATTGCCCAATAGATGTAGGTAATTCTTGGAAGCTCGAACAATTTGACAAATGAAGTTTTTGGAGTGCATTCAATTGCCCAATAGATGTAGGTAATTTTTGCAAGCTCGAACAACTTGACAAATGAAGGTTTTGGAGTGCATTCACTTGCCCAATAGATGTAGGTAATTTTTGCAAGTTCAAACAATGCTTTAAATGAAGGTTTTAGAGTGCATTCAATTGGCTAATAGATGTGGGTAATTCTTACAAGCTCCAACGCCCTCGCAAATGAAAGTTTTGGAGTGCACTCAATTGGTCAATAGATGTAGGTAATTCTTGCAAGCTCGAACAATTAATCAAATCAAGGTTTCGAAGTGCATTCAATTGGCCAATAGATGTAGGTAATTCTTGCAAGCTCGAACAATCAGTCAAATCAAGGTAACGAAGTGCACTCAATTGGCCAATAGATGTAGGTAATTCTTGCAAGCTCGAACAATTTGACAAATGAAGGTATCGAAGTGCACTCAATTGGCCAATAGATGTAGGTAATTCTTGCAAGCTCGAACAATTGTGCAATTCAAGGTATCGAAGTGCACTCAATTGGCCAATAGATGTAGGTAATTTTTGCAAGCTCGAACAACTTGACAAATTAAAGTTTTGGAGTGCACTCAATCGACCAATAGATGTAGGTAATTCTTGCAAGCTCGAACAATTCTCTAAATCAAGGTTTTGAAGTGCATTCAATTGGCCAATAGATGTAGGTAATTCTTGCAAGTTCAAACAACTTGACAAATCAAGGTTTTGGAGTGCATTCAATTGGCCAATAGATGTAGGTATTTCTTGCAAGTTCCAACACCCTACTAAATCAAAGTTTAAAAGTACACTCAATTGGCCAATCGATGTAGGTAATTTTTGTAAACTTGAACACTCTGATAGATTAAGCTTTTGAAGTGCATTCAATTGACCAATAGATGTAAGTAATTCTTGCAAACTCGAACAATCAGTCAAATTAAAGTTTTGGAGTGCATTCAATTGGCCAATAGATGTAGGTAATTCTTGCAAGCTTAAACACCCCCACAAATGAAGGTTTTGGAGTGCACTTAATTGGCCAATAGATGTAGGTAATTCTTGCAAATTCAAACAATCACTCAAATCAAGGTTTTGGAGTGTACTCAATTGCCCAATAGATGTAGGTAATTCTTGCAAGCTCGAACAATCAGTCAAATCAAGATTTTGGAGTGCATTCAATTGGCCAATAGATGTAGGTAATTCTTGCAAGCTCGAACAATTGTCCAAATCAAGGTTTTGAAGTGCACTCAATTGGCCAATAGATGTAGGTAATTCTTGCAAGTTCAAACAACTTGACAAATCAAGGTTTTGGAGTGCACTCAATGAACCAATAGATGTAGGTAATTCTTGCAAGCTTAAACAATCATGCAAATAAAGATTTTGAAGTGCACTCAATTGGCCAATAGATGTAGGTAATTCTTGCAAGCTCCAACACCTAGTCAAATAAAGGTTTTGGAGTGCACTCAATTGGCCAATAGATGTAGGTAATTCTTGCAAGCTCGAACAACTAGTCAAATAAAGGTTTTGTAGTGTAATCAATTGGCCAATAGATATAGGTAATTCTTGCAAGTTCGAACAATCATGCAAATCAAGGTATCGACATGCACTTAATTGGCCAATAGATGTAGGTAATTCTTGCAAACTCGAACAATCGTGCAAATCAAAGTTTTGAAGTGCACTCAATTGGCCAATAAATGTAGGTAATTCTTGTAAACTTGAACAATCGTGCAAATCAAAGTTTTGAAGTGCACTCAATTGGCCAATAGATGTAGGTAATTCTTGCAAACTTGAACACCTTGATAAATGAAGGTTTTGGAGTGCATTCAATTGGCCAATAGATGTAGGTAATTCTCGTAATTTTGAACAATCGTGCAAATCAAGGTTTTGAAGTGCACTCAATTGGCCAATAGATGTAGGTAATTCTTGTAAACTTGAACACTCCGATAGATTAAGTTCTTGAAGTGCATTCAATTGACCAATAGATGTAGGTAATTCTTGCAAGCTCGAACACCCTGATAGATTAAGTTCTAAGAGCGCATTCAATTTGCCAATAGATGTAGATAATTTTGTATCAACACATAATAACATATTAAAGCTAGGGCTTAAAATATCCGAAAAAAATTGTAAACAATTACATTTTGTTAAATGGAGTACTTGTAATTGATAACAATGATTAAATAAATTATTTGGCAATTTTTGGATCATGCATTCTTGGAGACACAACCATCGAAGGTTCTTCAAATCTTGACCTTGGATGAAATTTTCCACCGTATTTGGTGAGGCTTTTGTTAGGTCAAGGAATTTAAGGTTGTGAAACTCCTTTGAGCCATTTTGGAAAAATGAAGGCAAAACTTCACATTCTTTAAAAGAAATGCCTTCTAAATTTTTCACCACCTATCACATCACACAATTTTTAAAAAATTGTCAACATCAATAAAAATAAATTTTCATTTTAATGCCATGTTTTTAATGAAAACAAATTACACCTTCTTAAATAAAGTTAAAACTTATGGTTTCATTTGGAATTTTAACAAAAAATATATATAGCATAGGGTTGAGTTAGCACGTGTTGTTCAAACCTGATTATTTTGCAAAGATATATTTGGTTTCCATATAAATCGACTCATTGTAACTTTCGTTGCGATATTTCGACCCATGTCTCGTAATTGTTCATGCATGTACAAGCCGCCATCTTTTGCCCATTTGATTAAAGATCTATCTTTCAAGTTTTGTAACCTAAGCATAGGGCTTGATGAATCATCTCCATTCCAATACACTCGACAAAAAGTATTTTTATTGAAACCGACGAAAAAACAAGCAATATCCAAAAACATGTTTTGATGTTTTTTATTCAAGTGGTCATAAGAAATCCGCAACGTTTTCCAAAGCATTTCATTATCAGAACCCCCTGTTATATTATGCCCACCTTTCAATTCGTCCAATGCATCTTTCCATATTTGCAAATCATAAATGTCACACAAATAACAACCCAATATTTCAAGGCTTAAAGGGAGGCCCCCACAAGCCTTTATAATTTGCATAGACATGTTTTTGAAATCATTTGTCACAGTCTTTGCATGTTTGAATGCATGGAACATGAAAAGTTCCCTTGCTTGTTCTTCCTCCAAGAATGCCATGTCTATTTTTGCAGATTCCCTTACATGATTTTTCAATATTTGCCAATTTCGACAATTTACAAGTACTTTGCTCTTGCAATTTATATTAGTGGTATGTTTGTCAATAGGAAGGTACAAGGCTTCAAGGTTTTTCATCATACCAACATCATCCACAACCACCAAAACTTTCTTTGATATCATGCATTGTTTGATTTCATCAAGGTATTCATCAACATCTTCATGCTTGTGTAATTTTCTACCACATAAATCTTGTAGAAGTTTTTTTTTTACATCATTGATGTCTTTTGATTTCACGTCCTCCAAGAAGCTAGATTTTTCATATTTTTTGTGGAACAAATGATACATTTTTTTACTCAAAGTGGTCTTCCCAATCCCACCCATTCCAACCAATGCAACAATAGGTTCCGTTTGAAACAAACTATTTATGGCATTTGCTTTATCTTCCAACGTCACTTCATAACATGGCAAAGGTGGCATGGTTGGTGTTTTTTTCTCCTATCAAAGTTCACCAAAAAAATAAATTTTATTTCAAATAATGGATAATACCCTAAGAATTATGGCACACAATTTAAGTGAAATGATGTAATGTTTGTAATCAAATTAGATGAACATACATAATTCCAAAAATTAAAACCAATGTTATTTACCTTCATAAAAAGTTTCAAACATTCCAATAATTTGGAATAGCTTAAATGGTCTTTTGATGGTGGCTTGCAAATTGTCAAATGACTAGCATCTTCAACTTTGTAATTGTTATTGTTCGACAATCGAATAGCTGACGCCATTGGCACTAAAATTCCCTGTACATGTGCAAAAATTATTTTAGTTGGAACTCCTTGATATGATTAGATTTATCCTAATATTCAAGTTGTCAAATGTAATGTAGTAACCAAATGATGATTGGAACAATAATTTAAATTTTATGTTCAAACTACATACAAAGGTGTTTCTTTTAATTGACATTCTATTCATGACAAATTTGCAATCTCTACTATGAATACATGCTGCAATGGACTAGTGGACAAAGAAGGGAAAACTACGACCAATTTCTAACATTAGTAGTTTCAAAAGTTAAACCAACACAAGTTTCTATTAAATAAAAAATGTTCCTATGGAATTTAGTTGGATAGTCAATATGTTTAGATGAAAATCTTACCCATTTATTATCAATAGGTAATCCTTCAATAAATGCATAGATGTTGATGTCTTCACAAATAGTTTTGTTAAAGTCTATGGAAAGTTGCTCCATTTTTAGGTCGAAAGATTCCATATTTCTCAAAAGACCTAATTGGGTTGGATCCTTGGTGATTCGTTGACATTGCCACTTGAAATATTTTGATAGATCTTGGGTACCACCGGCATGTGGTACACTATAAAACACCACACCTTTAAGATTTTTCAAAAATTTCTCACAACAATTTTGTACTTTAACATCCAAATTATTTATTTGCTTTTGATACACATGTTTGTGCATTTCCACCACCAAGCTTTTGAGGACAAGACCTCCGAAACTATAAGCAACCATTGCCACTGGTCCGTCCCAAAGAGTTTCATACCTACAAAATATTTCAAAATGCATCAAAAGCATTTTTAATAGTAATGTACATGTACAAATAATCACAACATCATATGTTGTAATTGGTGCAACAATTAACACAACAACCTAAACCATAAGTTCATAACATATTTGTTTGCAAGTTGTTTTTCATTTTCTTTTAAACGTTTATGTATAAAATGTTCGAATCACATGTGGGTAAATAAGTTATTATGCACAAGCATGTAGGCATTTACTTCCAAATGTTAATGTAGAGACATTTTTTTTTTTCTGTTACATTGACAATTTATTCAAATAGTAGAATGTTGGAAATTGGAAGTAAAAAAAATATATTTTTGAGATTAAATATAGGTACAAAGTGGATTCAAATTCAATAAATTATATAGGTGATTGAATTTAGTTTGAATGCCAAAGATGAAACCTCAAAAAACTTTCATCACAAAATGTCAATACAACCAAATTGGATTCCAACATCTTGATATGTGAGCATAAACTTTGTTAATAATTCATTTCAACATGAAAATTAACACCAAAGCCCCATTTCATGTTCTCTTCAATGGATTTGAAAATTCCAAAGTGTTCAAGATTTAATGCGTACCAGAATAATGTTCCACATTAACAATTTATTCAAAGATGTCAAAATGCATTCAATTATTTTTAATTGAAACACACAATGAAAAATAAGATCCCCATAAATAAGGAAATTTTCACACCTTGAATCGGTAACCAAGCTTTGAATGAGGTTTCGGCCAATTTCAGTCACATCGTTATGGACACTTGCCACAACATTAGAATCATATGATAGCGACAAAATTTTGACATTGTCATTCAAGTCCTTTGGGATCCACATCTGTGGCCAACATATGCATTCTTCTTTACCATCAATGGGGCGTGTTGTCCATGTTTGCTTCCAATCGTCATCATTCCCATAGGCAATCCCATGGAAAAAAATTATGGTTAGATTCGGGTGCTTTGAAGTGCAATCAGGATTTAAATCGTGCACTGGATAGTTCTGCAAAAGAAAAAAAATAAAATGTCTACAAGAGTCATCAAATAAGTCTTGAAAATGATTTGATTATACATAAAATCAAAGAAATGCAAGATCCCCAAAGTGTACAATCACAATATTTCACAAAATACATATAGTTAATTGAAAATGTAAATGAGAGCAAGATAATAATTTATGAATTAAACAATACCATATTTATCTTGCAACATCATTTAAATTTAAATTTGATTCCATTCCGATATTTGCAATTTTTTGAGGCTTGTTAATTTTCTTTCAAAAAGTCAAGGGAGTCACAAAAGAAGATCATTTACATGCAAAGTTTATTTCAAAATATAATTCAATAATTGACTATCATCACACAATGGTATGGTGGAATATTAGTCAACAAGTTTAAGGATCGATGCTAAAAATTGAAATCTTCGAATTTTGGATTCTTTAAGTAAAACCACTTAATTAATCTAGTTTATTTTCATTTCACTACTTTTTTCATAAATTCTAACCACCAAGGGTTGCAATTCCTAAAGAATTGGGACACAATCACAAGAATAATGTCCAACAAAATTCTTGAATAATTGTGTTGTTGGATTTAAACCACTTTGGAGTTAGTCACAATCTACATCGAAAGTTGCAATCCTTACAAATTCTATACATGAACATAGTCAATGCCGATTGACAAATTTTCCTCTCACCAATTTTACTTGTTATAGCAAAATGAATCCCAAATGTAAGAGTTTATTTTGATATCACTTCATTTCATATTGGTTGATTTAAATGATGCAACAAAAAAACAAGAAAAATTATTGGTATTCAACAAGGACACTCATGAACTAATATCAAATTTCAACATATAACTTCAAAAAATTCCAAGATAAAGAGTTGTGCAAAACAAGTTGAATCATAAAATCAAGAGGACGCACCGCATGGGTGCCTTGTCTAGAGCTTGAAGGAGCATTTTCACCCAGGACTGGAGGTGTGTTGATCACACCATGGATCTGCATAACATCTCCTTTTCTTTTTTTTGGTGGTCCTTGTGAAAGATCAACATCTTTTCTCTTACGAGGAGAGAGTGAATTTCCCATACCTCCCACTACTCAAATTCCATTCATTAACTGCTCTCATATATGTTTTCTCTTCCCTTTCTGCTCTCCTAAAACCTGCTAGAAGTCCTTTACCCTCTCAAAAGCATACATCTTATAAAGTGTCTCCATCACAACGCAGATTCACAGAACCTGATCTTTCCTATAGCTCTCTGGACATATTGATGCCTTTCCTCTTCACGATCTCCCTGAAATTTCCACACTCTTATCTTCCTCCTTTCCTCCCGTTTCTTCATAAACTCTTTTTTCACATATCTTTTTGATTTGTTTTCTCCTCCCCTAGAACTTCCTAGAAGGATTGTGCCACCACTGACGGCAGGTACACGTTTACCGATTCCGTGCCCACTCAACCATTCATTCATCTCTGGCTTGGACACAAGCAGTTGATTTCCATCTCATAATTGAGGATAGAGTTGACAATATAGGGTTGATTGGTAAACACGTTTTATCGGTTCAATCCAGGCTCCATCATCGCCACGATTCTTGTTTTACATCCGCACGTTTCCTGATTGCCGATTTCACCCAGTGTCTGTATTTAGCCCATCATGTTGTACAAGTCATCTTTTACTTGGTCACATGGGTGACGATGATTGCAGTAGCTTGAGCGTTTGAGGGAGAAGGAAGCTACATGGATGGTGATAGAAAATAAATCCAGAGTGGAAAAAGTTCTATTGTAGAGAGGTAGATATGTTATACATAGGTGGGCGGCCGTGGTAAAGCCAGCACCTACACTGGTATGGTACCATGTGGAAGGTACCTAATGGTCTTTTGTTGCAATGATGAGGAAAACCAGGACGAGGAAAATTGAGTTGCTATAAAAATGTTGGATCCAATGACTGAGACAAAGCGTGGAAATTTTGGAAGTATACCAACCACACATACTATGCTTGGTCCCACGCCCTTGTACTACACGTGTGGGTTGGGCATGGGACCATGGGACTGAAATACGTGAATCTACCTCGTATATTATTACCAGGGTAGATGCTACCAGCTTTAGAAGCCTATTCCTAATTTTTTCAACTTTGGTTGTATTGTAGGAAAATTTGAATTAGTCAAATAATCACGCATTCTTCTTTGAATGAAACCTGGGAGTTTTTTTAAAGGTTTTGGTCTATCTAGAACCGGCAGTTCTCTGGATCTGAAATGTTTGAAAAACCAGGCAGTTTTTTTTTAGAAATCAAATGTGGCCAAACACTGTATAGGTAGGCTGTTGTTTGCAAGGGGTGTTAGCCCAGGCCAAAAATGGTGACCAAGTCTTTTGGGAAGAGAAATTTCATGCAGCCAATGGGAAGCCCCAAGCATGCACTCAAGGTGCCATGTTTTTTTTCCTTTTATGTTTTGGGGTGGGGGATGGGGGGAGATTTTTTTTCATTTTTCGCAGCTTCCCAATTTGTTTGCACTATGTTCCCTTCAAGTTCCAAATGGGTTCCCAATATGTTCCCCAATTTCGCAATGTTTTCCCCTTTCTCCATACCGCCTCACTTTTATCCTATATGCTTTCGAAAATAGTGTCCTCCTTTCACCTATATAGGTGGGCCAAAGGGGAGGACCTATATACTTCAAAACAGAGCCTTCTGTTTTGGGAAGTCTCCATAGTTTCATTTTTTTTGAGTGATAGGCCAATCAAATTGGCACGTCGCCCAAAAAAAAAAAAACTAAAGAACTTTGGAGGCACGTCATCTAATTAATAGGAGAGGTGACTAGGTCCCCAAATTTGGGGGTTGGTGAGAGGTTGGAGAGGAGGCTTCTTTTTCAAGCTGTATTTGGTGTGGATAGTTGACTGTCCAGTGTCCACTTGGACACTGGACTTTCCATGCAAGTTTTATTTGAGGGAGGAAGAGGATTTGTTTTCCTTTTAACCAATGGGAAGGCCCAAGGTGCCTTGCTTTTATTCCTTTTAAGTTTGGAGGGCGGGAAGGATTTTTTTTTTTTTTTTCTCATTTTGCCCTATTTACCAAGGTGTCTTCATGGTGTTCCTTCTAAGTTCCTAACGTGTTGCCAATATGTTCCCCAAGTTCACAATGCGTTCCCCAACATGTCCTCCATATAAGCACCTCACTTTCATCCCATATGCTTTGGCAAATATTGTTCTCCTTTCACCTACATAGGCAGGCCGAAGGGGAGGACCTATATACATCAAAACAGACCCTTCTATTTTGAGGAGCCTCCATAGTTTCATTTTTTTGGGAGCAATGGGCCAATCAAATTGGCTTGTCGGCCCCCCCCCAGAAAAAAGAACTTGGAAGGTACCTTGTGTCTATATTAACACTTCTCCTATTCACCTGGCCACAGTGAACCAGCACCCACCACCGCACCATCCACTGGATGCTCATTATGACTCAGTTGTGGATGAACCTCAACTGGGTTAATATTTGGTTTCACCTTGGTAACCAATTCTGTAATAAGTAGGTCTCATGGATAGGTAGATATGTAAGAAAATAGGTAACTGCTAGGTAAATAGATGGTTTACACAAAGGTAAGGGCTAATTTTACTACCCAATTGGGTTGTTAGTAGGTGGGTAGCAAAAACAACCAGTGAGCTAACCACTATGATTAGCTAGGGAACTGTTGTGTACCGAGCCCATTACTGACGCACTCCATATTAAAAATGAATGAGTCTGCGACCCGGTCAAAAGTTAGTGACCAGTGTTTGTGGGAGCAGGAGGCCTACGGCCCCTGCAAGAAATTCTGGACGCTAGTGAAGCCACATTGACTTCTGCCAATTTGAGATCTTGAGACCTGGATTTGTTCTTTTCTCTCTCTCTCTCTCTCTCTCCCTTGCTCTCTTGCTGAGTCTCTTTCTCTCTTCCACCCAATCTGTTGCTTTCTCATGTTTAGCATCTCTCTCTCTCTCTCTCTCTCAACTTGAAATGTATTTTGTGTTCATAAATTTTATTTTGACTAGTGGGAACTAATTCGAGGGTTAATCCTTTTAGGAAATAAGATTAATCTGGGGTTAATTCTTTTTGAGAAATAGAATTACTTTGAGGGCTAATCCTTTTCGGAATTGAAATAAGATTAATCTGGGTTTAATTCATCTTGAGAAATAAGATTGATTACTTTGAGGGTTAATCCATTTGGGAAATAAGATTAATCTGGGGTTGGTTCTTTCTGAGAAATAAGATCACTTTGAAGGTAAATCCTTTTGGGGAATAAGAGGAATTTGGGGGTTGACGTTTTCAGGAAATAAGGCTATTCTCAGGGCTTTGTTCTTTTGGGATTCATTTTACATGGAGTAAATATATGATTGGCTAATAATATGACTGATTTGAATTTAACAAAATTAACAATAGGACTATTTTGAGGACTGATCCTTTCAGTAATAAGAGTAATTTTAGTCAATTAAGTACAATTATTTGTGGGCTCAACTCATTTAGAAGTCACTATGTGTAGGATAAAGCCCTAGGGGGCGGACATTTTTAAAATAAGGGACCTAGGATGAGGCGATAATCAAGAGATATCATACTTGATCAAATATCTCAAGGTTATGGTCTTTTGATATCTGGAGTAGAATCTAGATTTCAAAATTTGAAATCTAGGTAGGATATGATAATCCTACCTAGGTAGAATATCATAATTTTACTTAGATCTTGATATCAAGTAGGTATGGGGGTAATTAAAAAGGTTTTGGGTAAGGTACAGGGTATAAGGTGTAGGGTAGTTGATAGGGTTAGAAAGTGAATGTTTAAAGGCAAATAAATTAAGTATCCTAAGTTTTTGAAAGCTTTTAATTAGGTTTGAAAAAAGTTAATTCAGATTATGAAAATTAACTTGAATATCTGATAGATATTGTTTGATTATATATTTGACATTCTCAAAAACTGGTGAAATATTTTTTAAATGTAGTTTTTATCCTTTTTGGATATTTGAAATGGGTTTTCTTTAAAAAATACTAAAAAACTAGTTCAATTCTCAAAACCTCTTTTGAAAACTAGATCCAATGGATATTTTTAAGATATGATATTTGCCCAACATGGTGTGAACTCAACATATAAACATTGTTTTGCAAAGTAAATAGTGTGGCATGCATGATTGGTCCAAGAGTGAACCCATTACATAAATATAGGGTGAACTCAACATATGAACATTATTATGCAAGGTATATATTCAATTTTTGAAGATCCAAATATGAAAGGAAATCTTACTTGAATTGCACGGTAAACATGTTTTTCTCTAAGTGTGAACACATTATTGAATTGATTTTTTTTCCAAAACCTAAATTTTCTAATTTATTTGAAATTTCAGCGACAAAAATAATTCATAATTCAATATCTCATGCACCTTAGGTCTAAAAAATACGAAATAAATTCCATTAAATCCTAGTCATTCAAAAAAAAATCAATAGTACAAAGAATGCACCTAGATTCCACTAATTTTTTCATTTTGATTTAATTCAATTGTCATTGAAAAAAATGTTCAATATTCAATAACTTGTGTAGCATGGTTCCAAACACTAGAAGATTTTTTTTGGAGAAATGTAATCAATTTTTGCACCTAAAAATTGTCAATATAGTTGCAAACAATAATTTTTAGTTGCAAAAATTGGTTGGAAATGACAATTTTTTTTCTAGTGAAATGTCACAAAACCAATGTGCACCCCTATGCATTGAGAGCTTTCCAAGAATACCGAGTGTGTAATTGGAAACCTTATAATTTTGAGATATCTTAATGTGACAAACTTTGAAAAACTATTTTTTTTCATATTTTGGATTTTTGTTCAATTTTAGTGACAAAAATCACTTCAATTCAATATCTCCTTGATCATATGTTGTCTTGAGTGTGAACCTATTACAAAATAAAGTGAACTCAACATATGACCATTGTTTTGCAAGGTGTATGTATGAATTTAAATATATTTGTAACATATGGAATTTCTTAAAATTATTATTGACATTATAAAAAAGGATAGAAGATGAAAATATTTTTGTAGAACAAACACGATTAATTGATGAAATCAAATGGTTTATATGTCTTTTTAATTTGATAACTTTCCTCATTCATGCAAATATGACCTACCACCTACTAGAATAATAAAAAAAATTCATCTTGTTTCTTCCATAATTTATTGTACATGGATGTCATTTTTATATTTATTTTCTTTGAACCATTGTTGCACTTTTCATATCTTTGACACTTTAATATGTGAAATTGATATCATATTGCTTTAAGATTATAGATTTAAACTAAATTATTGAAACTAGTGGAAATGGAAATGGAAATATTATTAACCACATAATACATTAATCATTGAAACATATGAATATTATGATCACAAGTGCAACTAAATTACATAACCTTGGATCAATCCAAGTTTTTTTTCCTTGGTGAAAAGGTTGTAGTTATCATAATAATTCATTGTGATATAATGCAAAGGAAAAAACCTCTTTTTGGATGGTGATTTAAGAAATTATGATATTTACAGTATAAAATTAAAATAAAATAAAATATTTAGAAATGTGGAAACGTGTTAATTTGTAGACCAAAACCTTAAAAGGCTTGGAACGTAGTTATTTAAAGAAATCATTATGACAATCTTTTAGTTGCAAAAGGAAAGGGAAGTTGGAGAAGTTTTTCTTATTGGTTTCTACTCTCTCTTCTTTTCCCCCTCTTTTCTTGCACACCATTTGACGAATAATTAATATGCCAGATTGTGGTAGTTGGTATGGTACTAACATTAGTGCATTAGATTTGTGTGGAGATTCCTAACAATGGTTAATATTCTAAGAGTTAAAAAGTCCCCTTGTAAATTAAAAAAATCTGAAAAAATAAAACTTCACAAGAAGAATTTTTTAGAAAAAAATTGATATGTTATAACAAATAAACTGAGTTGGTAGAGGGAAGAGAGTTTGGACCTCTCTAGTCATCCGGTAGGTATGAGGCAATCAGATCCAATAGTGAGTAACTAAACCAAGGAGTGAGCAAGTAAATTGAATCTATTTCTTTTGAGTAGGAAAAGAAGAAAAAATTGGGCGGGTCTGTTGCAAAAGTAACAAAATAACATAAGCAATTGGGATATGTTGTGGAGTGAGAAAATAATTAAAGAGAACCAATCAAATCTGATGTCAATAGATGAGTTTATGATCAACTGGGTTTTTTTGTGTTGCAATTTAGTTGGGAAGCTCATATGCTGCTAGTAGTAAGTATGGGGAATATAGAATGCAATTTGCACTACACAAGTCATAGGTGACAATGCATACATGTAGACAAATACCCTTAATTGGGGATGCAATGATCCATGTGAGGGGAAAAACCTGATCAATCATATTAATCAAACTGACATAGCGCATCTCACTGAAGAATTACTAAAGAATCACCAATTGGGCCACCATAAGATGATGACCTTCAGCCTGCTCAAGACCCTATTATTAATTTACCACTTTTTGGCGGGTTAGTGATTGTGAATGCTAACACGAATCATAATTTGTCAGATCCTTACATATGACATTTGCTTTTGATCCCTATATACGTAAGGGGCCTTTTAGTCCTCATTTATGTCACCTTCTTTCACCACATTTATGATATTGATATTTGTAAATTGAAAAATGTTGTACCTTTTGTTGTGTTAGGTTACTTATGTATCGTAATAACTCTTTCAAAGCTTTCATCCACTTTTTTGAACTAGGCCAATTTGTAATGCAATTCATCTTCAAGATATTTTCTAGTTTTTTGAAAAAAATTCATTAGAAAAGAGATATTTTGGGTAATGTTCACCTGATGTTTATTTTTGGATGTTGTAGATAGACAAATTATTTATTATTTTTTGAAAGGTTTTAATAACAAGTCACCATTTATTGCTATTTTTTCTTTGGAATGCTCACAAGTTGGTACTAACACTCTAACAAAAACTTGAAAAATAAAAACATTAAATATCATGGCAAGTTCAAGATCTCAACATCAAATAATTATTTTATTTTGAAGATTTCATGTAAAAATATATATTCTTGTACATATTAAAATATTATTCATTTTTCTTCATAATTTTTTTTCTTTGAATAAATATGGTTTGACAATTTCAATAGTTTTGAAAATTATATAATTCGTATTGAAGCTGCCTAGGTACAATGATACTAAGAGTGGAAAGAGCTAGTGCATACAACCTAGAGGATCGGAGAATTGAAACACTTGCACGAAAAAAAACAAAGGGGTAAGGTCCATAGCACCTTCCACTCCAACTTCAATCACAAAAAGTTTCAATTAGAAGTTAGTTTCACCTACATATGTATTAATCTCAATGAGGCACAAAGGATGGCCTTGTTTTCCTACCTAGAAGCTTTTCTCCAGACTAGTAATAATGTAGGGCAAGTCCCCCAATCCCCACCCAGAGAAAGGCACAAAGGATGGCCTTGTTTTCCTACCTAGAAGCTTTTCTCCAGACTAGTAATAATGTAGGGCAAGTCCCCCAATACCCACCCAGAGAAAGTTAGTGACCAAACAAACCATTTGAAGATTTTCATCAGATGATGTAGCACGGCACTAAACACCCCCAAATGAGCTTATAGTCTATGGGAAGGAAGGCCTTGTTTTCCCTACTTAGAAGCTTTTCTCAAGATTAGTAATAATGTATGACAAGTCCCGCAGTCTCCATGCAAAGAAAGTTAGCGAGCCAAACAAACCATTTGAAGATTTTCATCATATGATGTACAAAATTCCAAAAAGGCCTTGTATGAGAAGATTCAAAATGAGAGTTTTGCTCCAATCAAGGGGCAAATCATGAAAGATTCTCTTGGCTAGGGTCCCTTGACATGAAAAATACTCTATCAATCTCTTATCTTGGGGCCCCATCTACCTAGGGTCTTTGGGAACACATAATGGGAACAACCTTATAATTTTAATTCATGTTTTTTATATGACGTCCAAAAAGATCATACATGAAAACAAGGTAACATCATGAATTTTGGATTAAGTGTAAAGTAGGCAATAAAATATTTTTGTGGCTTGGAGTCCCATGACATGTTCCATTCATGGGGCATGTTCTACAATGGGCACAATATACCACCATGTCCAAGCCCCCAAGTAGTCAAAGGTCATTTGGTCTGAACCCCATGCCACCCATGACCATAATGTTTTAAACCCCATGCTATCACATCCCAACCCTTGACAACCTAAGATCATTTTATCTTAGGCCCCATGTCGTCATGTCTTAAACCCTGGGCCTTCTCCTAGCCCCTAAGTAACATAAGGTCCGTTCCATTTTGTCATGGGCCCATGTTGTGGAGTGTCTTAGAGCCCAAACCACATTGTTTTAATTGTCAAAAGGCTTAAAATCATTTTTTCATAGGTAGTAGGTTGCTTGTTCTAGGCTCCAAGCAAGCTAGGGGGGCTTCAAGGCACCCATTCTTAGGCCTAGGCAACAAGGGTCTATTTTTGTCATGGCCCCAGGGCACCCTTTCTTGGCCCCTAAGCCATTTGTCTTGGACCCTATATTATTTGAAGGTGGGATTTGAATTTTTAAAAATTTTCTTACTAACCTCTAGCCAAATTTGGCTCGTTTTTCTTGTGGGTGATTGCTAGTCCACGTACTTGACAAAAATTGAAAAAGAAAACCATGGTAGGTATATCTAGAAGATTTATTTTTACTTTGGGGAAGAATAATTATTTTGAGGTGGGCATAATAAAAAAGGGTATTTTCTAAAGCCATCCTTCTACATATAAGTAATTGCACATTGGGAATCCGTTTGGTGTACGATGAGTGTACAAATTATGGTCATTATTTAATGTGATTTTGTATTAACATTTTACTTTTATGCATTCCAATATGTGATTTGGACAAACCTCATCTATTATTCTTGAAAACTCTCGAAACCCACATCCATGCCCTGTCTTTATAATATCAAAATCATAGTTGTAAACCCATTGTTGTTTTGGGTGGAATGGGCTCTCCTAGGTGCATTCCATCATAGTACATGTTCCACACCATTGACAAGTGCCTTGGGGGCCTAGGCAGGATGCCTTGGGGCCATGGCAAAAATAGACACTTGGTTGACTAGGTCCAAAAATGGGTGCCTTGAGGCCCCCTTAGCTTGCTTGGGGCCTTTAATAAGTGGCCTACCCATCTATGAAAAATGATTTTAGACCTTTTGATGGCTAGGAAAAGGTGGTTTGGGCTCAAAGACACTACACAACATGGGCCCATGACAAAATTGAATGGACCTTAAGTTATTTAGGGGCTAGGAGAAGGTGGCCTAGGATTTAGGACATGACAACATGGGGCTTAAAATAGAATGATCCTAGGTTGCCAAGGGTTGGGATAGCCTGGGGTCTAGGACATTATGGCCATGGGTGGCATGGGGCTCAAACGAAATGACCCTTGATTACTTAGGGGTTTGGACATGGTGGCATAGCGCCCATCATAGAACATGTTTGACATATCAAACATGTCCCTGGACTCCAAGCCACGAAAATATTTTATGACCTACCCCAAGCTTAAGCCAAAATTCATAATGTTACCATGCCCTTGTAAACAAATAGAATATCAAATTCATTCATATAAAAAATATGGATTGAAATTATAAGCTTGTTCCTATTATGTGGTCCCAAAGACCCTAGGTAGTTAAAGGCCCAAGATAAAGTAATATGGTGCCCAAGACAAGAGCTTCACAAAGGTATCTTTCATGTCAAATGGACTCAACCAAGAGATTTTTTCATGATTTGCCCCTAGGCTAAAGCCAAAACTCTCATTTTTAATCTTTTTACATACATGGCCTTTTTGGAAACTTTTCACACCTTACCCTGGGGGTTGGTAGCAAGGATAGGAGTATGTTTTTTACCATGGTAGATGTTTAAGAATATTTATTTATTTATTTATTCCAATCTATAAATCATAAGGTATATTTATATTTAATCACAAAAATCTTTGAATAGCCACTATACAACCTTGGATTAATCCAAACCTTTTTCCTAGGCATAGGGTTCTAGTGTGTGTATTTTTTTGCCTTTTAGAGTGAAGGAATGACAAACATTCATGAAAAGGAAAAATGTACATAGGAAGGATTGTCCAAGTGCACAATTCCCATCCAAAGTTTGAAGTTCAAGTCTATAGTTAACCAGAGTCCATACCTAGCAACTTTTATAAAAAAATTTCTTAGTCAAAGTTTTTTAACCAACTTTGATATCCTTGTGAACATTGTGTTTCTACAATCATCAACTTATTATGACCATGTCTTAGGAATTAGGTAAACCCAAGGTTGTACCATGGTAAAACCCAAGGCCCATTTTAAAAATAGTTGCTTGTAAACATTATATGGATTAATATTGGGCAGTTCTTTGAATTTTTAAAAAAATGCTAGCTCTAGTTCTTTGAATATTTTAGATTCCAGGAATCGTCAATTTCCATTTTTTGAAAAAAAATCAGAATCAAAGAACCATCGATTTTTATTATTATTCAAAAGCTTCAACGAACAAACAATTTTCATGAAAGAATTGACCAAAAACATTTGATAGAACTTTGAAAAGTTCCTTGACTTTTTAAAATTTCAAGAACCATGGTTTTTGTATCAAATTTGGTTATTTGAAAAATATTGAGAACCAATGAATAAATGGGTATATACCCAAATGATAACCATTGGGAATCTATATATCCTTCATTTTGAAAATCGTTGAAGACTCATTAAACCTCCTCCCAAGACTAAATCGAGGTCTTTGTGTTTAACTTTGACATTTCGCAAGTTTAAATGTAAACAATGAAAAGCCTCGTTCAAAAAGGTTAAAGTAGCATTGTTGGTTTACCTAGGGGGCCAATGTCTGATCTTCTAGTGACCCATTTCATTATTGGATGTTTGTTGTGCCACGATGTTGTGGTCCCAATCTACCTTGCGTGTATTGCACCCCTCTATTCACAATGAGAATAGTTTAGCTTTGAAAAGTGTATCATTAAATTTGGATACACATTTTTGCAAGCATACACACCAATCTATTAAAAAAAGTAGTTTATTTAGCACCATGGGATTTTCCAAACCATGAGAAGTAGTTTCATAATTTTTAAAGTTTACACATATAGAACAAGAGTTATTGAATAATGATCGTTTTGCAATTAAAATTTTAATAAATCAAAACAAAAAAAGTTTAAAGCAATTAAAGTGCATTATCAAGATCATGCTTATGATCGAACAACTTTGAAGCATTGAAAATTGGCAAGTCAAGAAATCATTTGTTAAAATTATTTACAAATAATTTCACATACTTTCCAATCCTTGCTTTCATCTTCTCCAATGAGTCAAACAAGATAAATATGTATGTGTGGTGCATGTAATGCATCATATTATTATTTTTTTTTTTCCACTTAAAAAGCCCTTAGCAAAATAAATAGTTATGAAAAGGTCAAGGTCCTTGGTGCCACGTGCAAAGTTATTGGGATTTTAAAGATTATTCCTCAACACAAAAATGGTTGCCTCCAAAGAGGAGCCAATGGTAAAAATGTCAACCATGTCCTTATGAAATAATTGATTGAATTTGTTCAATCCAATCAACAAATGTACCATTAGATGTAACATAAATTGGAATTGATATGAGGTTGTTTAAATATAGCAATATGACTAAATTGAAACTTTAAATGAATCAAATATTCCAACAAGCATGTAATACAAGGTGCATTCCAAAACCTATACGTGAAATAATCATCTCATTATCAATGAAATTCCAAGATGGTCAAAGGTGTGTCATGAAACGCCAATTCCACATATCATTTCAATTCTTACACCCTATGTTGTTATATCTAACCCACTCATTACTCAAATTAAAAGCAAAAAATTATTTTTACCTTTCCATGTTTTGTACCAACGAGTTTTTTCAATTGTCACTTTTTGTTTGGTTACATTTCTCCAATCTTAATTTCACTTTTGGTTGTTCATTCAACTTTCAAATTTTGATCAATGTTATTGACAATTATGAGAACTACACCAAGAATGAAGATTTTTATTTTGGGGGTTTAGTTTTGCATACAAAAATCTACCTTGATAATATACCAAATGATTATTAAGTTGGGCATTTCAAAGCCAACCCTTATGCATAACATACATGTGTTAGCGATAAAATAATTAAGGAAATTGATAACCAAGTTTATCATTTAAATAATAATGTAATAATATAGTTGGGTTTCAAAAAAATCCAAATCTAGTTATTTGATCCCCTTTGTCAAACCAAAAAAATAAATCATGCCTATGAAAACTTCCCCCTTTCCCAACTTTCCCTCCTCTATGTTATGAGAAAAAACAAAAACATTTGCCAACATTGGAACTTGTTGCACCCTTAAGTTCGTCTTAAGGCATTGGGAATAAACCTTGAAGTTGATGGTAATGCTCCAAAAAGGGGAAAAAGAAAGAAAACTCAGGGGCATGCTCACTAGCTCTTTGCACTTAAAAAAGATCTGAAATGGGACTAGGACAATATGATAATCATAAAAATATCATGGACAAGTCACCTCCACAAACAAAACAATGTAGGTGGTTAATGCAAATGGAATTGACTTTTAATCACAAACTTGTTTTGGACTCATTACACTTGCATGACCCATATTTGGAAATAAACCACCACCCTTCTTCCTTATAAATACATTTTTTGATTGGTGGTGAAAGTTGCATCAAAATGGTTAAAATCCTTGTAACTCCCAAATGTAATTCCTAAATTCCTAAGTTATGAATCGTGTGATTTTATCGGGACATAAAATTTCCATATCAATCTTGATCCAAAAATTTCACATTACAAAGTTGTAATTTTTGACAAGATCGTTCCAATGACATGTTGCACACCTCGATCAAAGGTCATTCGATCCATGTTCCTAGGTTTTAATGGTCAAGAATTAAATCGTGAATTTGATTCATAACCTTTCTTTTGGCCATAAATTTCAATTCAAAACTCCAAATATTGCAAAGTGCGAATTCACTTTTGATATTTACACTTCAAGACCTTTACAATAATGTATTGGGGCCTTAATTTATTATTTACATTTTTGTCCCAAAGATTCAAAACATTTTGAAACTCCAACTTTCAAAATGATTTTCACTTTAAAATGCTTGGGGTTCACTTCCATCCCACACATGTGCAAGTGTGCATGAATCCTAGGATGTTCTTCCTTGGGTTGTTAGTATTTTTTGGGTCTTAAAAGGCTACATTAAATGGGCTCGAAACCAATTGTTCATAAAACATAACATGGAAAAAAAAAAAACTACATAATTTGTAGCATACTTTAAGAATGAAAATAAAAACACAAGGAAAGGTGTTACAAGGCTTGTAATGGTCGTTGTAGCGCTACATGTTGCCTATCACCTACCACCTACCTTGTTGCAAGCGAACAAAGGTAAGAAAAATGATTTAAGATCATGAAAAAGGGCGTTGCAACTTATATTACTTTCATTACTTCATGTAGGTGACCACCTACCATCCTATTCATTTGCAATAAAAGTGGTTGTTTTTTCAATCATGAAAAAATTATGTACAATAAGAAGTACAAAATCATTGTTGCAATAATGAGTTATATCAATTGCTATATGTTTCTCTTTATAAAATTTAGAATGTATGTTTTGAAATATACATATTGTAAAAATAGTATAATATAAAAAAATGAATTAATATTTACCAAATGGCCATATGTAAATTGCATTGTTTGGATCATTGTTTGCAAATTCGAACACCCCCATATTGAATGAGCTTTTGGAGTGCACTCGAATGGTCAATAGCCATACATCTATTCTTGCAAATTCTAACACCCCAAAAATGAAACTCTTGGAGGGCATTCAATTATCAATAGATGTAGGTAGTTATTACAAGCTCAAACAATTAGACAAAGCGAATGCAAGCTACATATAGAATGCAGAAAAATATTATCACAATTTGATAATTTTCAACACTTGTCCACGTTTAATGCATGATGGTGGATATTTAAAAGATATTTTTTTATGAAAGGTTCAGTCATAATTTGAGTTCCAAAAAAAGGAATAAAAATTCCAACATTTTTTAGGGCTACTCTTTTAAATAACAATTACATGGAAAAAAATTGAATAGCCCAAGATAAAATAATTCATGTGGTGCGAGCGATTTTTCACATGCATACATAATTGTGCATCAATATTTTGGTTTACAAGTACATATATGACTTATGCTTCGAACTAGAAATTTTGAGCTTAATGGATATAGACAATTAGCAAATTAGGATAAACAAATGAATCTTTTCCCTTGTAACCATTTGGTTCAAAATTTCAAGCCTTTGAAATTTATATATGATTTGTTTATTCGTCAAGTTCACCCAATGAACACATAATTGCTTTACACAAGACATGTTTTTCTTGTACAAAAAGTTTGAAATCAATTTGCATGATTTTTTACATTCCTTTTGATTACTCAAAAAATGAAGTTAAAAACAATTAATATATTTAGTTTAAAGATTTCAAAAATAATTTACATAATATCCAAAATAATTTAAATTTTTATTAGTATAATAAAAAATCATTTTATTTATTAACATACAACAATCCACTATGATTGTTATCATTTCAATAAAATAAAGCTTCAAAGCTGGACTTCGAAATCCTTTAAAATTTACACATTCCTTTTTGGAACTTTCATTGTGAACAAACTTTGAAAAGTTGCAATAGATGATGGTTTATATGCTAACTCATCATTATGTTATAGAATTGATGCACATATTAATGGTTTAATTGTTCAAAAAAAAATTATTATGATTTATAGGGCCTTTAATAGCCATTATAATTATAATAAATTAGTTGCAAAGTACCAATTTTAATGAAATTTTATCCATGAAATTTTACCCATATAAAATGACAACCATTAAAAAAAATCTTCCTGATCAAAGCTTTCCAAATTTCTTGAAATCATGGAGTTCAATCATGTGAATTAAAATTTTTGTCCATTATTAGATTATGTCATGATAATGATGATGATTATGAATTTTTGAGGTTGTAAAATGTTCTTCCATTAAAGATGTACTTGGGCCAAATATATTTTAAATCATTTGACAACAATAAATTGGATCTTCAAAATTAATAAAAAATGTTGTCATGTAAGGGTTTTTTTAAAACCTTTATAAATTTATTGGTGTACCTTTACAATATAAAAGCACAATTATGAATCAATTAAATATTCATGATTTTTATAACATATTTTAGTTTTCAAACCCAAATCATTTCTATGTATTGTGTAAAATAATTCAAAATGAAAAAAACATTATTGATACAATATATAATTTTAGTTTTGTTTTAAATCCTACACATTATGTAGGTACATTTTACTAGCTCAAACATCTTGACAAACAAAAAATGTGGTAGTTTTTGCAAGCTCGAACACCCCCACAAATTAAGGTTTTGGAGTGCACTTAAGTGGCCAATAGATGTAGGTAATTTTTCCAAGTTTGAACACCATAACAAATGAAGGTCTTTGAGTGCATTCAATTGCCCAATAGATGTGGGTAATTCTTGTAACCTCCAACAACCCCACGAATGAAGGTTTTGGAGTGCACTTAATTGCCCAATAGATGTAGGTAGTTCTTACAAATTGTAACACTTTGAGAAATGAAAGTTTTGGAATGCACTCAATTGGCCAATAGATGTAGGTCATTTTTGCAAGCTCAAACAATCATTCAAATGAAGGTTTTGGAGTGCACTTAATTGCCCAATAGATGTAGGTAATTCTTACAAGCTTGAACAATTGTTCAAATGAAGGTTTTGGAGTGCAGTTAATTGCCCAATAGATGTAGGTAATTTTTGCAAGTTTGAACAATTATTCAAATGAAAGTTTGGAGTGCATTCAATTGCCCAATAGATGTAGGTAATTATTGCGATTTCGAACAACTTAACAAATCAATGTATTGGAGTGCACTCAATTGCCCAATAAATATAGGTAATTTTTGCAATTTTGAACACACACAAATGAAGGTTTTAGAGTGCATTCAATTGCCCAATAGATGTAGGTAATTTTTGCAATCTTGAACATCTTTCCAAATGAAGCTCTTTGAATGCACTTAATTGGCCAATAGATGAAGGTAATTCTTGCAAGTTTGAACACCCCCACAAATCAAGGTTTTGTAGTGCACTCAATTGGCCAATAGATGAAGGCAATTCTTGCAATCTCAAACATCTTCACAAATAAACAATTTTGAGTGCACTCAATTGGCCAATAGATGTAGGTAATTTTTGAAGTTTTGAACAATTTGACAAATGAATGTATTGGAGTGCACTCAATCACCTAATAGTTGTAGGTAATTCGTGTAAACTAGAACACTTCAATAGATTAAGTTCTTGAAATGCATTTAATTGGCCAATAGATGTAGGTAATTCTTACAAGCTTGAACAATTGTTCAAATTAAGCTTTTGAAATGCACTTAATTGCCCAATAGATGTAGGTAATTCTTGCAAATTTGGACACCCCCACAAATAAAGGTTTTGGAGTGCACTCAATTGGCCAATAGATGTAGGTAGTTCTTGTAACTTTGAACACCCTCGCAAACAAAAGTTTTGGAGTGAATTCAATTGGCCAATAGATGTAGGCAATTCTTGTAAGCTTGAACATTGTAACAAATGAAGGTCTTTGAGTGCACTCAATTGGCAATAGATGTAGGTAATTTTTGCAAGCTTGAATAATCGTTCAAATGAAGGTTTTGGAGTGCATTTAATTGACCAATAGATGTAGGTAAATTTTATAAACTTAAACATTTCGATACATTAAACATTTGAAGTGCATTCAATTGGCCAATAGATGTAGGTAATTCTTTTAATGTCAAATGATAGTTTAAATGAAGGTCTTGGAATGTAGTCAATTGCCCAACAGATGTAGGTAATTCTTCCAATGTCAAACAATAGTTCGAATGAAGGTCTTGGAGTTTAGTCAATTGCCCAATAGATGTAGGTAATTCTTGCAAGTTCAAATAATCATTCAAATGAAGGTTTTGGAGTGTAGACAATTGCCCAATAGATGTAGATAATTTTTGTAAGCTTGAACAATCATTCAAATTAAGGTTTTGAAATGCATTTAATTGTTCAATAGATGTAGGTAATTCCTGCAAGTTCAAACAATCGTTCAAATGAAGGTTTTGGAGTGTAGACAATTGCCCAATAGATGTAGATAATTCTTGCAAGCTTGAACAATCATTCAAATTAAGGTTTTGAAATGCATTTAATTGCCTAATAGATGTAGGTAATTCATGTAAGTTCAAATAATCGTTCAAATGAAGGTTTTGGAGTGTAGAAAATTGCTCAAAAGATATAAATAATTCTTGCAAGCTTGAACAATCGTTCAAATTAAGGTTTTGAAGTGCATTTAATTCCCAATAGATGTAGGTAATTCTTGCAAGTTCAAATAACTTAACAAATGAAGGTTTTGGAGTGTAATCAATTGCCCAATAGATGTAAGTAATTCTTACAAGTTCGAACAACTTGACAAATTAAGGTTTTGAAGTGCATTTAATTGCGCAATAGATGTACGTAATTCTTGCAAGTTCAAATAACTTAACAAATGAAGGTTTTGGAGTGCAATCAATTGCCCAATAGATGTAGGTAATTCTTACAAGTTCGAACAACTTGACAAATTAAGGTTTTGGAGTGCACTCAATTAGCCAATAGATGTAGGTAATTCTTGCAAGTTCAAACAACTTGATAAATTAAGGTTTTGGAGTGCACTCAATTGCCCAATAGATATAAGTAATTCTTGCAAGCTTGAACAATCGTTCAAATTAAGGTTTTGAAGTGCACTTAATTACCCAATAGATGTAGGTAATTCTTGCAAGTTCAAACAACTTGACAAATCAATGTTTTGGAGTGTAATTAATTGCCCAATAGATGTAAGTAATTTTTGCAAGTTCGAAGACCACCACAAATTAAGATTTTAAAGTGCACTCAATTGGCCAATAGATGTAGGTAATTATTGCAAGTTTGAACACCCCCACAAATAAAGGTTTTGGAGTGTAGTCAATTGCCCGATAAATGTAGGTAATTCTTGCAAGTTTAAACAATCGTTCAAATTAAGGTTTTGAAGTGCACTTAATTGCCCAATAGATGTAGGGGTATTTCTTGTAAACTTGAACACTCTAATAGATTAAATTCTTAGAGTGCATTTAATTGGCCAATAGATGTAAGTAATTCTTGCAACCTTGAACAACTTGATAGATTAAGTTCTAAGAGTGCATTCAATTTGCCAATAGATGTAAATAATTATTTCATACCAACACATATTGACATATTATGGCCATGGCTTAAAATGTCAAATTTTTTTTGTAGATAATTACATTTCGTGAAATGGAGTACTTGTAATTGACAAAAATAAAATAAATTATTTGGCAATTTTTGGATCATGCATTCTCGGAGACACAACCATTGAAGGTTGTTCAAATCTTGACCTTGGATGAAATTTTCCACCCTATTTGGTGAGGCTTTTGTTAGATCAAGTAACTTAAGGTTGTGAAACTCCCTTGAGCCATTTTGGAAAAATGAAGGCAAAACTTCACATTTTTAAAAAGAAATGCCTTCTAAATTTTTCACCACCTATCACATCAAAAAAATTACAAACAATTGTCAAAATTAATAAAAATAAAAATTGATTTTAATGGCATGTTGTTAATGAAAAAAATTACCTCTCCTTAAATAAAGCAAAAATTTATTGTTTCATTTGGAATTTTGACAAAATACATATACCATAGGATTGAATTAAACATGTTGTTCAAACTTGATTCTTTTGCAAAGATATATTTGGTTTGCATATAAATTGACTCATTGTAACTTCCGTTGCGATATTTTGACCCATGTCTCGTAATTGTTCATGCATGTACAAGCCACCATCTTCTGGCCATTTTATTAAAGATCTATCTTTCAAGTTTTATAACATAAGCATAGGGCTCAATAAATCATTTCCATTCCAATACACTTGACAAAACATACTTTTATTGAAACTAGCAAAAAAATAAGCAATATCCAAAAACATTTTTTGATGTTTTTTATCCAAGTGGTCATAAGAAATTCGCAAAGTTTTCCAAAACATTTCATTGTGAGAGCCCCCTGTTATATTTCGCCCACTTTTCAATTTGCGTAATGCATCTTTTCATATTTCCAAATCATAAATACCATGCAAATAACAACCCAATATTTCAAGGCTTAAAGGCGAGCCCTCACAAGCTTTTATAATCTCCATAAAAATGTTATCAAAATCCTTTGTCACACCATTTGCATGTTTGAATGCATGGAACATGAAAAGTTCCTTGGCTTGTTCTTGCTCCAAGAATGCCATGTCTACTTTTGCAGTCTCCCTAACATGATTTTTCAATATTTGCCAATTTTGACAATTTACAAGTACTTTGCTCTTGCAATCTACATTAATGGCATGCTTGTCAATAGGAAGTTGCAAGGCTTCAAGGTTTTTTATCATACCAACATCGTCCACAACCACCAAAACTTTCTTTGATATCATGCATCGTTTGATTTCATCAAGGTATTCATCAACATCTTCATGCTTGTGTAATTTTCTATCACATAAATCTTGTAGAAGTTTTTTTTTGACATCATTGATGTCTTTTGATTTCACATCCTCCAAGAAGTTAGTTTTTTCATATTGGTTGTGGAACAAATGATAAATTGTTTTACTCAAAGTGGTCTTCCCAATCCCACCCATTCCAACCAATGCAACAATAGACTTTTTTTTGTAACAAACTATTTATGGCATTTGCTTTATCTTCCAACGTCACCTCATAACATGGCAAAGGTGGCATAGTTGGTGTATTTTTTTCCTGTCAAAGTTCACCCAAAAAATAAATTTTATTTCAAATAATGGATAATACATTAAAAATTATGACACCCAATTTAAGTGAAATGATGTAATGCTTGCAATCAAATTAAATGAACATACATAAGTCCAAAAATTAAAACCAATGTTATTTACCTTCATAAAAAATTTCAAACATTTCAATAATTTGGAATAGCTTAAATGGTCTTTTGATGGTGGCTTGCAAATTGTCAAGTGATTAGCATCTTTGACTTTGTAATTGTTATTGTTGGACAATCGAATAATTGAAGTTGTTGGCACTAAAATTCCCTATACATGTGCAAAAAATATTTTAATTGGAACTCCTTGATATGATTGGATTTATCCCAATACACAAGTTCTCAAATGTAATGTGGTAACCAGATGACGATTGGAATAGTAACATATATTTTATGTTCAAACTATATACAAAGGTGTTTTTCTCAATTAACATTCTATTCACAATGATTTGCAATTTCTACTATGAATACATGCTACACAATGGATTTGTGAACAAAGAAGGGAAAACTTGAGATCAATTTCATAGCTAATGCTAGTAATTTCAAAAGTTAAACCAACATAAGTTTCTATAACATAAAAAATGTTCAACTATGGAACCTAGTTGGATAGTGGATATGTTCAAATGAAAATCTTATCCATTTGTTGTCAATAGGTAATCCTTCAACAAATGCATAGATGTTGACGTCTTTGCAAATAGATTTGTTGAAGTCTATCGAAAGTTGCTCCATTTTTGGGTTAAAAGATTCCATATTTGTCAAAAGACCTAATTTAGTTGGATCCTTGGTGATTTGTTGACATTGCCACTTGAAATACTTTGATAGATCTTGGGTACCATCAGCATGTGGTACACTATAAAACACCACACCTTTAAGATTTTTCAAAAATTTCTCACAACAATTTTGTACTTTAACATCCAAATTATTTGTTTGCTTTTGATACACATGTTTGTGCATTTCAACCACCAAGCTTTTGAGGACAAGACCTCTGAAACTATAAACAACCATTGCCACTGGTTCGTCCCAAAGAGTTTCACACCTACAAAATATTTCAAAATGCATCAATGACATTTTTAATGGTAATGTACATGTACAAATAATCACAACATCATATATTGTATTTGGTGCAATTTGTCAATTAACACAACGACCTAAACCATAAGTCCATAACATATTTGTTTGCTAGTTTTTTTTTTAATTTTCTTTTAAAAGTTCATGTATAAAATGTTCGAATCACATGTGGGTAAATAAGTTATAATGCACAAGCATGTAGGCATTTACTTCCAATTGTTAATGTATAGATAAGTTTTTTTTTTTTGGTTACATCGATAATTTATTCAAATAGTAAAATGTAGGAAATTGGAAGTAAAATATATTTGTTTTGAGATTAAATATAGGTACAAAGTGGATTTAAATTCAATAAATTACATAGGTGATTGAATTTAGTTCGAATGCCAAAGATGAAACTTCAAAAGATTCTTGTCACAAAATGTCAATACAACCAAATTGGATTCCAACATCTTGATAATGTGAACATAAACTTTGTTAATAATTCATTTCAGCATGAAAGTTAACACCAAAGCCTTATTTCATGTTCTCTTCAATGGATTTGAAAGTTCCAAAGTGTTCAAGATTTAATGTGTACCAAAATAATGTTCCACATTAACAATTTATTCAAAGATGTCAAAATGCATTCAATTATCTTTAATTGAAACACAATGAAAAATAAGATGCCCATAAATAAGGAAATTATCACACCTTGAATTTGTAACCAAACTTTGAATGAGGTTTTGCCCAATTTTAGTCACATCGTTATGGACACCTGCCACAACATTAGAATCATATGGTAGTGACAAAATTTTGACATTGTCATTCAAGTCCTTTGGGATCCACATTTGTGGCCAGCATATGCATTCTTTATCATCGATGGGCGTGTTGTCCACGTTTGCTTCCAATCATCATCACTCCCATAGGCAATCCCATGGAAAAAAATTATGATCAAATTTGGGTTTTTTGAAGTGCAATCAAGATATAAATCGTGCACTGGATATTTTTACAAAAGAAAAAAAAGAAAGAAATGTCAACAAGATTCATCAAATAAGTTTGGAAAATGATTTGATTATACGTAAAATCAAAGAAATGCAAGATTCCAAAAGTGTACAATCACAATATTTGACATAATACATATAATTAATTGAAAATGTAAAATAGAACAAGACAATAATCTATGAATTAAACAATACCATATTTATCTTGTAACATCATTTAAATTTAAATTTTGATTCCATTTCCATATTTGCAATTTTTTTTGAGGCTTGTTAATTTTCTTTCAAAAAGTCAAGGGAGTCACAAAAGAAGATCATTTACATGCAAAGTTTATTTCAAAATATAATTTAATAATTGAGTATCATCACATAATGGTATGATGGAATATTAGCCAACAAGTTTAAGGACTTATGCTGAAAATTGAAATCTTCAAATTTTGGATTCTTTAATTAAAACCACATAATTAATCTAATTCATTTTCATTTCATTACTTTTTTCACAAATTTTGGCCACCAAGGATTGCAATTCCTAAGGAATTGGGACACAATCACAAGAATAATGTCCAAGAGAATTCTTGAATAATTATGTTGTCGGATTAAAACCACTTTGGAGTTACTCACAATCTACATTGAAAGTTGCAATCCTTACAAATTCTATGTATGAACATAGTCAATGCCGATTGACAAATTTTCCTCTCACCAATTTTACTTATAAAAAAAAGAATCCCAAATGTAAGAGTTTGTTTTGATATCACTTCATTTCATATTGGTTGATTTAAATGATGCAACGAAAAAGCGAGCAAAATTATTAGTATTCAACAAGGAAGCTCATAAACTAATATCAATTTTCAACATGTAACTTCAAAAAACCCAAGAAAAAGAGTTGTGCAAAACAAGTTCAATCATAAAATCAAGAGGATGCACCACATGGGTGCCTTGTCTAGAGCTTGAAGGAGCATTTTCACCCAAGATTAGAGGTGTGTTGATCACACCATGGATCTACATAACATCTCCTTTTCTTTTTTTTGGTGGCCCTTGTGAAACATCAACATCTTTTCTCTTCCGGTGAGAGAATGAATTCCCCATACCTCCCACTACTCAAATTCCTTTCATTAACTCCTCTCGTATGTGTTTCTCTTCCTTTTCTGCTCTGCTAAAACCTGCTGGAAGTCCTTTACCCTCTCAAAAGCATACATGTTATAAAGTGTCTCCATCACAACACAGAATCACAGAACCTGATCTTTCCTACAGCTCTGAGGACATATTGATGCCTTTTCCCTTCACACTCTCCCTGAAATTTCCACACTCTTCTCCTCCTCCTTTCCTCCCCTTTTTTCATAAACTCTTCTTTCACATATCTTTTTGATTTGTTTTCTCCTCCCTTAGAACTTCCTAGAAGGATTGTGCCACCACTGACGCAAGTAAACATTTACCGATTCCATGCCCACTCAACCATTCGTTCTTCTCTGTCTTGGACACATGTAGTTGATTTCCATCTCAGAATTGAGGATAGAGTTGGCAATGTAGGGTTGATCGGTAAACATGTTTTATTGGTTCCGTCCAGGCTCCATTGGTACCAGGATTCTTGTTTTACATCCACATGTTTCCTATTGGCCGATTTCACCCAGTGGCTGTGGTAAACCCAACACCTACGCTGGTACCGTGTGTAAGGTACCTAATGGTACCTTTTGTTGCAATGATGAGAAAAACTAGGACGAGGGAAATTGAGTTGCATGTACAAAAATGTTGGATCCAACGACGGACACAAAGCGTGGAATTTTTGGAAGTATACCACCCACACATACTATCCTTCGTCCCACGCCCTTGTACTACATGTGTGGGTTGGGCATGGGACCATGGGTTTGAAACGTGTGAATCTACCTTGTATATTATTACGAGGGTAGATGCTACCAGATTTTGAAGCCAATTCCTAATTATTTCAACTTTGGTTGTAGGCGAATCTTGAAGGTTGCGCCCCCTC
>Ga0209611_10000348_pt1 | contig 65331 bp, 46 predicted proteins | sample S1TSphgellanicum_3_FD_187693 | JGI IMG/M metagenome (GOLD analysis project Ga0209611, IMG submission 187693) | Host-associated microbial communities from peat moss isolated from Minnesota, USA - S1T2_Fc - Sphagnum magellanicum MG (SPAdes) (version 2) | ecosystem: Host-associated > Plants > Peat...
CACCCCACTTATTCAGTGTTGGGGCACATTTGATTTTTAAAAATAATTGATGGGTAGAAGTGGACAAAATGGACTTTGATACATAACACTTTAGTCTTTTGCTTATTTGATCATTTTGCTTGCAAAAGGGGTTTACAGACTAGTTTTATAAATAAAAAATTTCAATGGCCATAACTTGGAGGCCATTTCACCAACCAAGTTGGGCATTTGGGAAGTAGCTAGCTGGGAGAACATTACATGATGGATAGATTTCCTTCCCATTCTTGGTGGGCAGAAAGCTGCAGTGTCAGATTAAATAGAGGGATGGTGTGCAGCCGGCAACCTCGGAGCTTCCAGGGTGTCAATTCACATGGATGACCAGATGGATGGATGGATGGATGACAGGACAAATGGATGAAATGATGCTTCACATCACGACGTCCTTTACTATATGTAATGTGCATCCATGTAAACTCTAAGAAAATATATTGTATGCATTGGTATGAATTAACAGCACTAATACCCAACAAAATTTGACAAAAGAGCATGACTTCATTCCAATTTCAATTGAGGTGGTGTGCTCCATGTGTGTAGGATAAGGATCTTATGCTTGCTCTTAAGGTTACTCCTTAAGAGTGAAACAGCTCTAGGGGCCTTATGCCCACTATTAAGTCTACTTCTTAAGAGTGGGAGGGAGAGAAAAGTAGGTGTGAGAGTGTGCACAAGATCCCTCCCACTCTTAAGGAGTAGGCATAAGACCCCTCCTACACCCCTACACCTCATGGGTCTGTGTGTTTTGGGTCCATGATATATGGTAGTTGCAAAACCATGAACTGGAAACTGGCATAAAAAATTTAAAGAAAAAAAAAAACCCCAAAATACCAAAAAAGGAACTGACAATTTCATTTTTGGAAAATATTTAAAGAACTGGGACGGAGGTTCTCCCTTACCAAGAGCGGAATATGCCCTAACCAGAACTGGAGGTTCTGGTTATGGTCTAGACCAGTGTTGGCCAGTTATTATTAACCTACCAGTCGGTTACTGATTTTTTTAATAATTGGTTGAATTGATAACCTCTGGTATTGAATTTTCAAAACATAATAACCTACCCGGGCGACCCAATTATCATCCAGGTAGGTTATCATGGTGTCTTTAAACACTAATACAAAAAAATATTTAATTTTTTTCTAAAACCCTTATCACTGGGCAATAACCAACAGCATAGATGAGGTTATCAACCGGATATTTCATAACCTACCTGTCAACATGAAGCTGATATTGATGACCTGTGTGACCGCAAAAAGATTCCCTAAATACCCGGGGGTTACAGAAACAACCGGCCAACACTGGTCCAGACTCCAGATCCCATTCTGAATCTGGTCAGTGAGAAACAGAGAAGAAGAGACTCGGGTGGAGAGAGCGCAGAAGAGAGAGCTAGAGATTGTGGTAGGTGTGGAAAAACTCGAAGCTGTGAGGATTTTGTATGGCTGCAAAAGTGGCGCAGGGGATGGTGCCTGCAGTAGTAGCAGTAGGGGGAGGATTATCAGGCGGACGCGTGAAAGGAGGTTTACAACAACGCCTGCATTCGTTTGTCAAGAAGGTTTTGCTGCAGCAGCTGGTGCCTGTTGGCGCTGTGGTAGGTGTTGTTGTTGTTCTTTTACTATCTCTTTCTCTATATGCCCACAACACTTATTTTCGTCACTAGAAGAAAGAAAGAAAGAAAAAAAGAGTCTCAGGTTGCTTCAAAGTTTATGACTCCATTGCCCCCCCAGGCAAGAAGAGCAAGTAGGAAAATAACTTCTTACAACTTTTCTTTGTATTGAAAGTTTTGATTTCAAAGTCAGCTTCAGCCTTCTTCTTCCTCCTTTTTTTTGCCATCAGAGTCTTTGAATCGGAGCTTTCGTGTCCATTGTAGTTAAACCTTGTGATTCTAGGGTTTTGTTCCCACGAGGTTCTGGCTGGCAATGAAGGTTAGACAACCTTAATGAGGTAGAGTTTTTATTGGAACAAACTTGATCACTGCAAAGTGCACTTTGTGGAGTGCAGTGGTCTGGTGAATAATTTTTTGTCTTCGGGATTTTTCTCTATGTTGGTGGGCATGTGCAGGTATGTGATCTCTTTTGTGGTCGGGGCACAGAAACGGAAAATTGGGCACAAGCTGAAGTTGGGAAGTATGTTGGTGTGGGTAATGTCCTCACACTTGCTACTCTAGAGGGGTCATGTGAGTGTGTTGTGTTGAGTGTGGTTGTTGTGGCACACATCTTTTTGCCTGCAACTGCTCAATCAAAACCCTAATATTATATGCTGACTCTGTGCACATTGGATTATGTGTACCTATTTAGATTTATCAGCATCAGCATTGGAGGAAGCAAGAGAGCAATGGGAGAAGCAAGGGCAACTCTTTCCTGCCACATTCTGCGAGCTGGATCCCTGCATGGTCTTTTTCCCCTCTATCCTCAAAGTATTGAAACCTTTGCTCCATTCGATGATTAGCTTTGCTCTCAGAGTCTTGTCAAATTGTGGTGTTTTGCATATTGGTGACAACATTTTGCTGTGTCATGAGGCAGGCAGATCTGGAGTCTCACTTGAAGGATACAGGAATTCCAGCTGACATTGTATGTTGCCTTTCTCACCTACAGGTACTAATATGTAAATGCTCTCAAAAAGCTGGCAATTGAAGACTTCATGCAACTGTGTTGATGAGATCTGTGTTATCAATTGTGTCTCGATCAGTGAAGATCCAGAAGTTTCTGCAGAGGTCTATTATACTCATGGGTGCATACTGCAAGATTTATCCTGTCCTTGAGAAGGTTTGAAAATTAGTTTTGAGATTTGGATGACAGGATTGTTTTACAAGTGAAGATATGGTGCAACGCTTGCTCAAGAATGTGTCATCACTTCTCAAGCCAGGTGGATACTTCTTTGGAGCAACACCCGATTCATCCACTATCTGGTCTGCCCCAATCACATTGCTGATTATGTAACTATCTTTATTAATTTGTCAAATCCTTCAACATTCTAATGCTCCAGTGAATGAAAATTCAGGTACAAATACCAGAAAGCAGTGGAAGGAGCAATTAAAGCTGGATCACTTCGAGTGAATGGGACACTCCCACGTGTGCGCACAGATCTCTATAGTATCAGTTTTGAGGATGACCGGTAGGCTATGTGGTTGCATCTTATTGCCCCCATGTTGATTGATTGAACACCCACAAAAGTTGCAGACTTTCATTTCAGCATGATTGTCATTCAGGTTTCACAATTATGGGTCAAAGTACCAGCTGCGTTTTGTGGATGATGGGCTGCCAGTCCAGTCACAGCTCTTGGTTCATTTCCCAAGCCTGATCAGGTTTCGCTGTCATCCTCCATTCTTTTTATCTTTTTGAATGAAGGGCAACAGATAGTGTTCTATGAACCATTAGAACTCTAATAGACTGACAAAAGGCTAGCCTTATGCTAGGGAGCTAAGGATATCATGGTGAAGGTGATGGTCTGATACATGATGTAAGGTACCTTACATGTTGTGATATGTGTGGAGTTTCTCTCCAATCGATAGTATGCTAGGGAGTTAATTGGGATATCTGTACTGGGTGTTGTGGCAGGCTTGCTGAGGAGGCAGGGTTGGAATATTTAGAGATACAGAACCTGACCGAATTCTATGAAGATTACAGGTATGTTGTTTTCAGCCTCTGACAATTACAGGCATGTATGTTTAAAGCCTTTCTAAGGTCCTGATTGCAGGCAAGAGTATGGCAGCTCTGAAGTGAAGGTTTGACTATTGCATGCAGAAATTTTTGATTAAGCAAGTAACAGTCTGTCTCCTGGTGCCTATGGTGTGGGTTGTTTTTGTGCATCACAGAGTTCCCTTTGCGGATGTTTTAAAGAGCAGCTGTGATGCTAAAGGCACCCCATTAGTGGATGGGAACAACCGGCTTTCTGGTTCTGCTCAAGATGTGCTTGGTAAGTGTCTTTCTCATGCTCTTTTATTCTCTCCTTCATGTGTGTTTGTTTATGAAAATGGTTCTCCCAATGTTTGGATCTCTTCAGAGATCACTTGTCAACTTGGGACATTTCTTGGAAGTCTGAGAAACACCTTCCAAAGGTATGCTCATTTAGTGTTGCACTTCCAACACAATGACAGTGTATACTGTCAATGTACTGAGTTGACCCTTGCCATTGATGCTGCTTTACTTGGGGCTTATAGCAGCGGCTACACCTGAAGTGGTTTTTAGAAGGACTGAGAGTTACTGAGTTAAAGACACTTCAAAGATTTGTCTTGAAACTTGTGCAGGTCTTTACACCACATTCATCTTCAGAAAGGCCAGTACTCCTCAAAGTCTCAACTCAATGCAGGTACCACCTCCCAAGTCAGTGGCAGAGGCTGATGTAATTGTGAGCAAGCACTCCATATTTGCCTGTGATGTTGAAACCCAAACCTTGGAGCGGAAAGGACCAATTTCAAAGAAACAATGTGTACAGGCATCTGATATGGCTTTTGTGAATAATGGACAAAGTGGATCAAGGCCAAGCTCTGATTCTGGAATGGAAGAAAGCTTAGCACAGCAGGATGGCGCAAGGTGCTCCGGAAATCAGCAAAGCAAAACTATAGCTGCTACCACTACAGGTCGACTTGGGGGACAAGATGGTCACAGGAGAGAGGATAATCTAAAAAATGTACAAGATACCTTGACACAAAAACAAACATTGCGATCTGCTTTCACACTTGCTTCTTCAGGTAGTGATGCAATGCACTCTTCAGGGGAAGCAGGGGTATTCTCTATGAGCGATCATAAACTAATGGGAGCCCCATTATTCAATAGAGAGACAGAAGCAGGTTTGCCTCAGACAGGTGGTGAGCAGAACCATCATAGCCGGGCATCGTCTGCTACACAAACAAGTGAAGGGGTGGCTGAGAATACCCAGCCATGGTCAAGTCAAGGTTATGGTAATGAGAGAGATGGTTCTGGGGCTTCATTCCAACCTCGAAGCTCCAAATCAAGACATTTAAGACAGTCTGACAGGTCCCTCGGTATGGAAAGGCTCAGGGTTCATGCATCAAAGGGTAGTCATCACAATGATGATCCTGGATTATCTGCTTCAAGTCCTCCAAGAATGGACACTCGAGAAACAAGAAATGCATCAGTTCGAGGAGGCACGTACAAAGATCATAAAGATCCAATCACAGCAAGAGGAGGAACAAACACATCAATGTTTGAGGGGGAAGGTTCTCAGGTGTCTTTGCAAAGTAAATGGGAGACAATAGCTACCCCTACAAAGAAGTTGAAATATGATAGCAAGACGAGAAATAGATAATGATAGGACCAGGTGCTCAAGGATGTAGAGTTATCATCATGGTGGTGGTGGTGGTTGTCTGAAAATTTTCAAACCATGTGTATGTAAGAAAAAATGTAAACATCTTTCTCTGTATTTTCAACATCTTTTTTCTTACTCTTTTCTTCATTTTCTTGCTTGTTTTCCTTCATTTTTCTTTTGGTCATATCTTTCACATTGGGTTTTTTTCATCTTCTCCTTCTCTTTTCAAATTGCTGAGCTAGTCATGGCTGAGTTTTCTCATTATTGCTGGTGTCATGACAGGAACTCTGACATTGACCTCCAACCACTTGCAGGAGCTGATGAAGTCAGTGGGGACGCTAAGGTATCTGGTCAAATACCACATATGGTCAAAGAGTCTCATGCAATTGGTGTTTGTTGTGAGAGATTTGGGTGTTGCCTGCTGACCCTGTGAGGGGTGGAATTGCTGCATTGAGCAGCCACTCTAGATTGCCCCTGAACCAGAGGGGGACTACAGCAAGTGGGGCGGCAAGACTGATTGACTTAGATTTTCACACACCTTCATTTCCTCCTGTCAAAGAAAAAGAGACAAAAGTCACTCAGGGCTTCCCTGGAGTGTCTATTGAGCTGGAATCTTCCTGCCAACAGCAGCAACCACCTCCAAAATTTTGTTGGAGAAGGGTCTCTAGTCTCTATCCCAAGTCCGACACCCCTCCAATAGAAGATTAAAAGAGTGGTAATAGAAGCAGGTCTCTCATGGGAGTATTGCCTCTGGAAATCATTGCAGACCTCCACAGGCACTGCCAAGACATGGTGCTTGTAGTTGCTCTTGGGCAAGAGAGTCCACATGGTAGGAACTAGGAACCCTGGCCTCAAAATCCTCACTAAATGGGTGAAAGTGAGCATTTATCCCTTTTTCAAATGCTTGCCATGAAGACCAAAGGGTTTTGTGAAGTTCAATTTGCTGAAGAGCACAAGGCCAAGTAGACAATTTCAGTCATTCTGGTCACAAATGTAGGGAGCTCCAAATCACTTTCTCCAAACTGGAAGCCACATGTAGCAGCATCCTTTGGCTCTGAATGTGAAGAAAGCCCTGGACTACCCCATGTGGATCCTATTCATGCTTGGTGGCTCAGCCAACTCATGCAGACCAAGGCTCTACTGGTGGACAGAGCAGGACTGTGCTATTCATAGATCGTTCAGAGCATCACAAAACAAAAATGTTCTACCCTGGGTGGCACTCCTCAATTGATGAAGACATCACAAAATGTTCTGTTCTAACCTGTGAGTCAGGCCATGATGGAGGACATCACAAAACCTACCAAACAATGTCATTTTGCCTCAAATGGACAAAGGTGAGGTTGAATTGGAACTGATCTATATCAGACTCCCAAACAAGTGTACCCAGTGTAGACCAGTAGATCATCAGGTGTGGTGTGGTTTTGTGCTTCACAAAACCATGATCAAGGGTGGAAGATCACTAGCAAGCCTTTATGTTTCCTATTGGTTGTATTTTCTTTGGATCTAGTAATTTTCTTTCTTTGGAAACAATAAAACCCAATATCATCCTTGAAAATATCATAAATGCACATTTTTCTAGATTTAGACTAATGTCATGTTCTCTACACTTTTGAAAACATAGTCTGAGCTTTTGCAAATGACTCTCTATGTAAAGTCATCTAGAAATATCTTCATAAAACTATCGAAATATTCTTTAAATGTTTTGGTAATAGCTCTTTGATATGTTGGAGGTCCATTTTTAACTCCAAACAGCAGCACCTTCCATATAAAAGTTTGCAACAAATGTAGTCTTGTATCTATCCTCTAGAACTATAAAGTGATAATATTTTGAATAGCCATCTAAGAAAAAATATGCTTCATACCCTACTACTATGTTAGCATTTCATATGTGAAAGGTAATGAGTATGAATCCTTTTTTGTGATTGCATTTAGTTTTATGAAATTTATACAAATTCTCAATTTGCCATTTTTTTGGGGTACTACTACTATGGGTGACAACCATGTAGCCTCCTCTATAAATTGAATAAGTCCAACTACTAACAATTTATGTATATCTTGTTTGATTGTCGTAACATGATTTAGATGTAATTTGTATTTGGCCTAATATGCCAATGGTATAATAGTGTCCAACTCAATTTTGTGTTGTGCCAACTTTGGTGGAATCCCTTTCAAATCTTTGTATGTCCATGCAAAAACACCTTTGAACTCCTTCAACAACTGTTCCAATTCCAACACCTTGTTTATATCCAATTATGCATCAACCTTCACCAACTATGGTTTTGTATCAATTCCTAGGTTTAGTTTCATCAATTGTTGCTCTTTAATTAACATCCATCTAGCTATCTATAATTCCTATATTTTGATTTTTGCTAGAGTTTCATCCATTGCAACACTCCTTGGTTGATGATTGTAGTATGTTTTCGAATACACCTTATCATCCAAAGCTACTTTTGGTTCATATCTATTGCCAATTATCTTGTTTTCTGTGCTCTATACTCCAAATTTCTATTTTGAAATACTAGTCATCACATCTATATCCATAATTTCCACATCTGCGGTCTTCATAGATTGAATTGTCTAAGGTAAACTGATTGTTCCTATTGAGAACAATTTTGGCTCTATAGCAAAGATGATATCTTCTTCATTTGTGATACCATTTTGATAATCGTAGCATAATAACACTTCCGATTTTCCTACTTCACCTCCCAAATGTTTGGTGACTATAATTGTTCTGACTATCCCATTCCCTTGTATGGTAACAATATTACTCTCCCAATCATGTGCCACTTTAGCATCCCTCGTCCATGGTCTCCACAACATGGAATAACTATAATCTACCACACTATTATGAAATATAATAAATGTAGTTATGTAAAGAATATCATGAACATATATCTTTAAATCTCTGATGAACCTCACTGGTTTATGGTTGTTTGATCTACCATCTGTAAATTATATGGTGCAGGTTTAGGCTTTGGAAGCCCCAACCTTAATCTCAATTATTTTGTGATAATATTAATTCCAAAACCTCCATCCATTAACACATCCTCTATTGTATTCTTCCCAATCTATACTTGAATAAATGCCATATGATTATCTATTACCACAACAGCTGTCCTTACTCTGGTACTAAAAAGACTAACTCGTTTATCTATGGCTATTCTATTTAAATTTTGAATTTTTTATGGTTTTAGTTTTTGCCAAATATATCTCTTAAACTAAAGAGTTATTTTAAGCAATCATCCCAAATTCAAAATATAATTTGCTTCTAAAAATGGCTTACCAATATCTAGAAAAATCTCTTATATTCTGATCAATTTCTTTTGTGAATTCATTACCTCTTAAAATTTCAATGTTTCCATATGAGTAGTATTTGGCATACTCGACTAGGTTGTGTTGCATCCCTCCATGGATGTGGATGGCCCTTATGTCCAAGTCTATGTTTTTTTAATGTGTTGAATTGTCTTGCTTGTTGACTTCTTCTAACCATTCTTCTTTTTCCTAGTCAGTAGCACTTTTTGCTTTGCTTGGTTCTCTATCCTTGAACACTTGTTCTTGAATTATTGTACTTCTTGTGATAATATTAACATCCACCACATTCACATCTGCAATGATTGCTTATATTTTAGCAACATGTGGTTGCCTTCTATGGTTGCCATTGTGGTTTGTTCTTTCTTCTTTCTACATGTCTCCACATTGTGATTTGTCATCCCACAGTTTGTGTAATGTTTGTCAATCTTCCTTATATTACTATGTGTTTTCATTGGTGTTGCTTGTTTGGTATTTTGTGGTACTAAAAGTGCATTCCTTACCTCTGCAATAATCATGTTTTCTCCACATAACATTGTCGCCTCCTTATGTTGTTGTAGTGTTGATCACTTCATCCCTACGATCGCAATTCTAATGTACGACTATAAACCCACTTTAAACATAATAGTCAAAAAACTATCTATGGTTGGTATTTATAAACCATGAGCCAACTTTTTAATCCACTCATAGTAAACTTCCACCCTTTCAATCTCCTCCTGCTTCATGATCTTTAGCTCCATTTATATTTACTCGTCATTCTAAGTCTTCTGATGACATTTGCAAAATGCTTGTGTAAGCTCTGAAAAAATATTGTTAGAGAATTCTGACATGTAATTATGGCACCAATTTGATGTTATATCTCTTAGTGTATAGCTAAATGCATTGATGATAAACTCTTTAGAAGTTTCTACATTTGTTTTTACTATGGAATTGAACACTCTTACATGAGCATTTGAATTAACATCTTTTCTGAAACCAAGATATTTAATAGCTACCCTATTTGGCCTAATAAAATGGCCATCTTTGTGATCAAGAATTTGTGTAGTTACAACAAATGGTATTTGATATCCTCCTATTGGGTTTGTTGCATTTATTCTTTCGTACCCTCTAGCAGCCATTGAGCTCATTGGTGGTCGATTTATAGTCTTGTTCACATGAGTCATTATCGGATGGGTAAACACCTTTGAAGTGTCTCAACAACTCTAATGGTTGTTGTTGGTAGTGTCGAACTTCAACTCAAATTCCTTCCTACCGAAACTCCATTGGATCCACTACTAGTTTTGTTGTAGATCCAATTAATATTCCCCTTTCTGATAACATCCATGTTGGGCGCAACAATCATTTCCACTCCTATGGTTGTTATACCTACATCAAGTGATTGAGTAACTCCTATTCCAACAAGTTGTTTCTAGGTTTCAATAATTGTCGCTTTTGACACTATTAATGAAGTTGTGTTGATTTGAGGTTGACGATGTTCTATTCTATGGTTACCCATTGGTATCCTCTATGGTGCAAAATGTGGATGTGAATACACTTCTGGTTCTCCGCTCCTGATCTAAATATATGGATGAATCTGTCAACTTTGTGGTCTGAATTGGCTTCTCAACTCCATGCCTCTTAATTTGTTTCAGACTATAGGAGTTATTGGTTCTTGTTCATGTGGTTGATCCACTAATGTTCTTGCCACATTTTGTAGTTCCACATGTCTAATAATGCATGTTTTGATGTGAAAATGCACAAAAGAACAATATGTGATTGCATGTTCTTCTTCACAGAATGCTTAAACCCTTGAAAGTAATCTGACTACCTATGAATCCACATATTCATGATCCCATTTTCGCTTGTGTACCTTGTTTGATCTAACTCTAGATTTCCTTGATATGAATATACTATGGTACTTCATCCAACACATTCACTTGCGCCTTTGCATATTCAAATGACCATAGATAATTTTCCTCAATCTCCTCAACCACATCAATATTGGTGTTTTGTTATGCCTCACAATCTTCCATTACTTCATAATCATATGGAGATGCAAACTGATACACAAACTTGGGTTGTATACCTCTTATAACATCCCTTCCTCGGCTAGTCACTGATTTTAGACTTGAGATTTCCTATGGTTAATTAGGTATTACAAAAGTCCCTATTATGTCTTAATCTCTTTGATTTTAAACCACAGATTGCGGTTGAAAAGTATACCGCACCTACTCATTTGGGTGAGTAGTCAACTGCATCTCTCTTCATGGAAATTGTCATTTGTAAATGTGCCTTTGTAAATGGGGGTCCATACTTCACGCCTACCACCTCTTGTGGTAGAAACATGTGCCCTACAAGTCTTTCCTTTATTCTCAAAACTTGTCTGTCCAACATTAGATTCCGTTATGGGGTTTCTATATGCCCTGCATACTCCTTTCCATTTTCAAGATTATATTTTATTTGTCTTCCAATGACTTGATGATTTACCTCCAAGTCTAATTGTCATTATAAACTCCAAATCACCATCTGATTCATCTTGTTTCACAATTCTTCATTTTTAAAGTCTATAGATTGCTTTACAGTCCTTACAATGTCAACCACTTCAACTCTGATACTTTCTAACATACCCCTCTAAATTCTAAATTGAAAAACAAAACCACTTGTATGAACATTATCCTCTATAATATAATAACAAAATTTGTAAAAAACCTTCTTGTTATCGATAAAAAAATAGAAAAACATTCCCCATAAGATGGTTGCCAAATGGTAAAAGTGAAATTTAATTCCTATACAATTATTCCACACTACTGTAACAACATATTTGCACTTCACATGCATACATTCACTATTTTTGCTTTGATTATCAACACACTTAACTCCACCATTCATTAAAACACCAAATTCATGATTATTTCATATAACCAAAATCTACACTTTGAAATACATTGTAAAAAACTCCAAAACAAGATTATAATTCATTTCATCCTATTCTAATACTACAAAAAATTCACACAATAATATGAACATAAAAATCATTGTAGAAGTTTGTGTTTTTCTATATTACTAAAACTCCATTATAATTACAACAAAATTGCATGTTTTGTGGAAATGAAATCAAAAAAACCAAATAAAGTTTGTGGTCCATCAAAAATAGAATATGTGGTTTTCTATTACAAAGTACCTACTACTATGCTTACTTCCTCCAAACTATGTGTCTAAGAATGAATTCATGTTTCCTAGATCTTCCCTTTTTGGACAGTCCCAAGTCACATCATCATTATTCAAAACCAATAAAAATTTCAAAATTCAAACCAACAATGTTCCATGAGCAGTCCCTGTCCTAAATGCCTTGCTCATCTAAACCATGTAATCATCCTACCCCTTTAACAAGTTGCACTTAAAATTTTATATACCCTCAAAAAACCTCTTCCAAAATTAGTTGCCATTAAACAGCTAAAATTAATTTGGTCGTTATTTGACAGTTCTTAGATGGTGTCTGAAAATATTAATAGATCCATATGTGGCAATTGAAATTCATAGTCGCCGTCCAATGGTGACCGAATTTAATCAATGTCATCAAATGTTGATTAAATTTAGTCGCCATGTGATTGTGGTGACCAAAAACTTTACAGTCGCCTAAAGCATGTGGCAATTGAAAAAATTTCAATCACCACCCCTTGTGGCGACTAAAAGATTTTCGATTGCCACATAAATGTGGCAATCGAAAGGTTTTTGGTCGCCACATAGTTATGGTGACCGAATCCTTTCAATTGCCATGCCCGTGTGGCAACCAAAAACCTTTTGGTCACCATATAGTTATGGTGATCGAAATCCTTTTAGTCACCATGCTCGTGTGGCAACCAAAAACCTTTTGGTTGCCATAAAGTCTTTCCCCTCCCCCTCTTGTTTTTTCCCTTCTTCACTTCCCCCCCCCCTGATGGTGACCGAAACACTTTTGGTTGCCATCTTGTGCGATCCCTTCATAAAAAATTCAATACTAATGGAAACCCATTGGGAATTTGAATGGAACATGTTGGGGACAAATGGAAAAATGGAAACAATCTTTCCTTGTTGGAAGCGAAATTTGACACAATGATGTAACACATATTTTTAGTTGGGGTTAAAGAAAAGGAGCACTTAACTATAATTATTGTAATAAAAAAAGGATGAGAATTTACAAATTGAAAAAATATTTAATTTATTCGAACCAAATCGTTTGCAACATTTATCAAAAGATGAAACCCTAATAATACACTATCAAAATGTTATTTCTAATAGTTTTTAAACATATCCTCAACTAGTAAAGATGTTTATACCTTTTTTTATTCATGAATTCAACCGAAAATTAACAAATGTCATATTGTGTCAAAATAGTCTTGTGTGTTGTAAACATGAAACTTTGTTGGGATGTCCTTGTACAACAGAAGCTCAAGCAAATTGAAGACATCCAAAACATAAATTCTTTCAAGCATGCATGGAAGATATTTGACATTGGTGCCATTGTGATCCCAAGTTATAAACACATTTTCCATGTACATTACATTTTCAGTTTTGACATATAATGTCAATGATATGTCCTTGTACAATAAATCCTTGGGTAATTGAAAAATATCCACATCATATTGGCCTTCTTCTTGGCTTGGGAAATATATGACATTTGCCCCCTCATAGTCCCAAGTCACGATGGTGTGTTCATTTCATTCGTGAGCTTGCTTGATTATCTCTCCTTCAACTTCATTGCTCGACATATTTCATTTTGTGAAAAAAATTGGAATCACAAAACAACAAAAAATAATGCATGGAGTCTCCTTCCCCCTTTCTTTAAAGAGTTGCACACCAATTGTCCAAAACAATTGGAGTTGTACACGTTGAAAAGAAAGGGAGGAAAAATGAAAATCCAAACCTCCTTATATAGGTTAAATTAGGGGTACCCCCAAAACTAGGGGCACCCCAAAAAATTGATGATTGAAAAAATTTGGTCACCATTCGATGGCATTCCCAGGTACCAACCACACATGGTTGTCGAACGTCGTCAAATGGTGACCAAAAATCGCCAATGGGTTGTGTGGATAATTAGCAACCAAAAAAATTCAATCACCATTCTTCAAGTTTCAAGGCAACCAAATTTTTTTGGTCACCAACTAAAATCTATCAATCGGTGGTCGAAAATTTTCAGTCACTAACTAGCTAATTGTTTCATCGGCGACCGAAATTTTGATCGTCATGTGCTTGATAGTGACCAAACTTGTTTCAGTCGCCAATTATACAATGGTCCAATGGTGATTGAACCACTTTTTGGTCACCATTTGGTGGCCTTGAATCCACAATGCTTAGATGACATTAAATGGCGACCAAAAATTCTAGTTGTTAGGGAAGTTGGGTCGCTAGACTGGGCCCAATGCTTAAATCATGCGTTTCAATGGCGACCAAAGGTGACCAAAACAACCTTGGGCCCATTCCTTAGGCTTTGGGCATGTGTGGGTCCATTATAAGACCCACACTTTTGTCATTTCTTTGTATTTTTGTCTTTACATGTGAGGATTTTGTTTACTCTAAGCAATTAATGCCATACATTTGGAAGAAAATGAAAGTCCTTTGGAAGGCTTTTAAGTTCATGATGTCAGTTGTGAAAATAATTGTGCTAGACTTGAAGGCTAAACCTCTTGGAAGACCCCCATGTCGATTTATTATATTAAAAAATAAATTAACCTTAATTTACCCCACCTTTAACCCTAATTTATCCTTAACCCTAATTTATATTTAAATTACCTATTTATTAATGGATGGTGGGTATGATGGTGGACAATGCGGATTGAAGAGAGTGGTCAAAGGCCATGGCATGAAAGGAAGATGCCACAAGGCATGGCTCAAAGCATTTGAATACCCAACCATCATAACAAATGTTGGATGGCAAAACTTTCCTTAGTTTTAGTCATACACATTATATTCTTAGTATGTGGGGTAGTGCCACATTGATAAGAAGTGGCCACTTTCTAAGCATGAAGTCACGTGAAAAATAATTCCACCTAGTATACAAAATGCTTGGATGAACATATGAAGGCATGCATGTTGGAGGTTTACATCGCCATGATAAGGAACCATTTTTTCCCCAAAAACTAGGTGCCTTTGATTATGGCACAAATGGTTTATGCGGAGGTGGTGCTTGGGGTTTAGGTTGATTGGAGGATAGTTCTAAGCAACTGAACCAACATTGTGCCTCCATACCAATGAAATAGATATGCGAGGGCAAATTTGTTGACTTCTCCAAAAGACTTGCCTCCTAGAATAATTCCTCTAGTTCTTACATGACAACCCCAGGTTCCTCCTAGATCTACCCCTATCATTCCCCCTTCTTTTTTTTCAATCAATACCACCAATAGCAATTATTCTTGAATTAACAACACCAAGTACTTTTTATATTCAAGAATTTGGATCTTGTGATGAACAAACAAATTGTTCAGCACCCTTGGGAACAAAGTCACCTTTAATCACCACTAAACATGGACAACCCCATGGATGTAGAACAATTGGTTGTTGTGGTACAAATGGCATTTTACATGCCATTGGACATGATAAACGATCAAAAGTGGTTGGCACAAGAGGCTAGCATATTGTGCTCCACAAGATGAGACAACATTGCATAACATGCTTTGGAGGTGTTGTAATGGAAAATGGGCATAATGCATATGCAACTTCAGGAGGTGACATCAGAACATGATGCAATGTGAAGAATTAATTACAAGCTAAACAAAATGTCTTGGGCTCAAACAAGATGTTGCCATTCAATAACAAACACTGCAAGAGGCGTTCACAAAGGCCACTAAGGCAAAAAAGGAACATTTGAATTCCATGGAAGACATTAAACGCTACCATCAAACATTGATTGACATGAAAGAACACTTTCGAAAAAATGTTAAAACATTTGTGAAGGTGACCAAACAAAATTCGAACCACATGCATCTTGCATGTATTTTCTCAAGCTATTTATATGGAGGCAAAGTTTGTAAGAATGCAAGTGGAATACTGTGAAGATGGGAGGTTCCGATCACATGATTTGACATCATGACCCAAGATATTTGAAATGTTTCTTAACAATTTACCAAGGATGTAAGAGAATGCAAACATAGATTGGGTGACACATCCTAAGCTCGATTGGGAAAATGTCACCTTTGTGTCAAAAACAAACAAGGGAACTATTGTGGCCCACACCTCAACCTTTCATGCAAAATGGGGAACTATGCATTATTTGTTATTCCCCATTTGAACAAGAAGGTGCATGGATTTTGGGCACTGGCCAACACATGTCCCATCCACAATGCCTAATCATTTTGATGGTGGCAAGGAGGAGATACCCACAATGTAGGGCCCCATTTCATCAGTGCCTATATGAACAATTTAGTTTTCGAATGGCCATGTTACAACATTGGGAATATAATAAATTTAACACACCAAATAAACCACAAGCATGCAACATAGACATGAAATGGTTTGGAATGTTGGCATGTTTGTATTATATGGGGGAACCACTATGTGAATGTTAATATGACAAATCCATGATTCAAAAGGCATGTGAATTGTTGTACCCATTAACAACCAATACATGATGTCGTTGGTTTTATCAAATGTTTTGGGGGTGGTATAACCCAAGAACCAACAATTTTGAATATAGTTTGAATTCAAAGCATGTTTGGTACAAAATGATGGGGGAGGAGATTAGGCGAGGGTTCACCATAAACAATTTTCAAGTTGAAGGCCAAGCCAACTTGACATTGGAAAAGTCTACCGAAGGGTTGCGTTTGAAAATGATGTTGTCTTTGCATTATTAACTACAATATCTCCTCACATGTTCACATTGTTCAACAAGATAAATAATCTAGTTGGGTTGGACAAAATTTTAAATAGGGAACCCAATTGCTAGGAAATTGTGTTAGTCGACAATGTGGTAGTAATATTGGGGAAAGTAGTAGTAGAGGAGATAATAGAATGAGGTGGAATTTTCCACTAGATGCAACATATGTACATTGTAAAGTAGTCTCGATATTATACAAAATTGATATTTATACAACAATATGACAAACAAGTTGTTTCCCTTAAGAGTTTGTCACAATTAATGTAAACCTAGTTAAATTACAATCATATGTAAAGTTTTACAATTGAAAAATGAATTGGATGATTGGATATGGCCCATAATTCTTGAATATTGAACTTGGTTGATGACGATGCAAAACATATAATTGCAATTATATAAAGGTGGATCATTTGGAGTGCCCTTGGAATTGAAAGTTTGGAATTTGAATTATGGAAATGAAAATTTTTAATATGAAATACACCAATTTTGAAATAGGGTCCCAAACCAAATGGTTACAAATTTATTACCAAAAATATATAAAGTTGGAAGAAGATATGTTTATGCCACCATGTGGATTTGCATATAAAGTTCAACCTATGTGTAAAAATTGCAAAACGTTAAATGCCTATGATTCGTGACCTAGGAGGATGACTAATGGCAATATTTGGATGTTAAGGTTGGGGCCTCAATGACCTCATTAGGAATGTCAGTGTCATTGTCATCATCATCATCATCGTTGTGCCCCTCCTCTGTTTCTAACATGTTTATCCCACATAAGGTTGTGATAAAATTTCGCCCCGAATGTTTTGTCACAATTCATTTGGTGGGGTAACATCCCTCAACATCCAAAATGCCATCATCGATGTGTGGTCATTCATAATTATGTTCACCTACAAAAGCAATTGTTGTTTGAATAATGGGCCTTTTCCTTTGAGTAACTCGACATGTGGACAAGTCTTCAATAGGTGGCCAAAGATTATTCATGGAATTTGCCATAAGCAATTAGTTTTGACCTCACATCAACTTCAAGTATCAAAGGTCCTAAATGTTGTAACAATGTTGATTAATGTGTGGTCAAAATTTGAATAACCTTCTATTGACTTTTTGGGTCTTATAGCTTTAAGATTTGAAGGACTTGGATCCACAACTTGGGGTGCGCTTGTGTTAGTGATCGTACACGGGCCCACACTTTGCTCCAATGTAATATCCCCAATGTCATCAAACAATATTGGGAGGATTAATGAGTGGGTCCATTTGTATGTCTAAAATGTTTATTAGTGTTTGTTATGCATCCAACTTTGAAATGATGATTCAAATTAATGGTGTGTTCGCACTAATTGGGGGGTCCATTTCCATGGAACCCACTAATTGCATGGATGTGTCTTGATTTAGGGCTATTAGAACATGTATAGCTTGGGGGGGTGCATCAAACACTTGATCATCATCCTCTAATAATGGCATGTTCGGATTTGCATCACCATTGTCAGACCTTTGAACTTGCCAAACCATTAAATTAAACAATAATTTTGAAAATGGAATCTCATCATCATGAGGGAATTCAAAGGGGCCATGTTTGATTTCATCCTCCTCTAGTTCACTTGACATAATGGGGTCTTCACCTGATGAGTCACTTTCATATGCATTTTCATCAACATTATACATCAAATCTTTAGACAACATATTCTTTTCATACCGTGTCATGGGATTGGTGCTAGGTCGTTATCACAAGAGCTTGTTAATAATGTATGTGTACATCAAGTCTTCCACCCAATTCAATGTTAATTGATTTCAAATTTTGCTATGGACAAATGAATATGAACTTTGATTCCATTTGCACGATGATGTGGAACACACTTATGCCAGAATGCAACGAATGATGGGTGCAAATGTGTGTCCACTAGCTCTAATCAAATCCCACCACTCGTGTGGGAGCAAGTTTAGGTCCTTCACTAGGGGGGTGTTAGAAAATGGACCTCAACTTTTGACAAAATCTACAAAATCTTTTAAAACTAGGGCATAGGCGGTTGAGGTATTAGCTATTTTTTGCAAAATTTATTTAAGGCCTCCTTTGCATCTAAATCATCGTCTAGGTGAACTTCATCCAACAAATATGGATTGAAAAGGGTCCTTGCATAATGTAGGTTGGTCATCAACATCTTTCACCTTTGGAAAAATTGATCTTCAATCACATTTGCAAGGTTTGATGGCAATTCAAACAGTGGATCTCGTAATGATAAAATATGTCACTCCAATGTTTTCATGATAAACCATGCCTTCCCCATACAAGGTTGTTTGCCATCAAATGCCTTCAATGACATTAAGATCGGTTCCACCATGTGTACAAAGTTAACACAAGTATCCCAAAACTTGTCCCTCCTTATGTTGGCTTGAACGACTTTCGCCTTGGTGAACAGCTTCTAGTGATGAGTGCCACGCAATGTGTTGATAAAAGTTGTCCAATCAGGATTGGCAACAATTTACTCAATGGTAGGTTTAACCTTTCAACCATTAAAAATTTGGTTACAAATCGTGTTTCAGTGGGGTTTAGTAGCAGTAGGTTAGTCCCATAATGACGAAAGATTGCGAATGGTGCATGGTGTTGTCGTATGAAGGAAAGAACAACTTTCGCCTTTTTCACAATTTGTTTCACCCATGTTGTTTTTCCCCAATTTTCCAATAGCAAGTCTAAACAATGAGCAACACAACCTTGAAAATAAAGACTTGGAAAACAATGGATTAAAAGGTCAACCACATTTTTCATGCTCGAAACAGTGTTTGTACAAATGTATATAATGTTATCAAGTCCATTACATGTGTAATGGGCATCTTTCCACTTCCTAGTTATGTCAATGGAACCTATGAATACATCACCACTTGGACAAGCAAGCATTACGTTTAACAATGGATGCCATGCAATGTTGTCCCAACCATTAGAGCAAATGGTTGGTCCATATTTGTGAATTGACTTCTGCATCCTTTTAGTTACTTGTTTGGACACATCCACCTTGGATTGTTTTAACAAATTTGTGCATAATCAATGGTATGATGGGGTTTGTAATAGGTTCAAGATTTGGAGGTTGTTTTCACAACTTCTATGAACGCACAACATTGAAGGTGATGTTTGCTTCATAAAAGAAAGTTGCCCATTTTTTATCCAAATATTGTTTTTTGGTTGAATTCAATCCTTCGGGCAATGAAACATGTTGAAAGGTTTGAATATCATTATTTGTGAATTTGTTAAGTCCCGTTATGCTATTTGTAGGGTGGGTGAAATTTTGAACCCCTTCCATTTGAGATGTTGAAACAAATTTTCCTTCCATTGAAGGATTTGGCATTTCCATGGCCATGTCTATCTGTTCACCCATATGAGATATGAACTGGTACTTCCCTGTTGTTTAAAGGTGGAAGGACAAGTCCACCACATTGGCCAAATAGTGCCTTCACCTATGGATGTGACTTTGAACACACTACAACTTTAGCTCACTGTGAGGATTTCTTGCACACCTTCACCATTAAAATATGCACCCACAAAAAAAACCGGTTGGAAGTGGAACTACTATGTAGTTGTAGTCTAACACGTAAGGTGGTTCAAGGTAAGTAATGAAATTCACTAAGATCTAATGAATAACATCCTAATCTAACATGCATAAAAAAAAGCCATGGTACAAAATCTCATAAGTTTTTAGTTTTATTTATTTATTTTTTGATCAAGAGTTAAACTTTGAATTAGAAACCACTTTGCTTAGATTGAAGGAAAAAAAAACAGACAATTCGACCCCCTCTACTTCCAACAAGTGTAACTCCCTTACAACAACTCCGATGATGCTGGAATTTTGAAAGAACCTTCTACACCTTCCAAACTAAAACTGATTGAATTTTGACACAAATCCAATGGTGGATTTGGGAGGAAAAATCAATTGAAATAAAAATCTAGGGGTTTTGTCATGGAAATTCTTCCATGGACTCCACCTCAACACCCTCTACTTCCAACCAGTGTAGTTCCCTGACAGCAACTCCGATGATGCTGAATTTTTGAGAGAACCTTCTACACCTTCCAAACTAAAACTAGTTTAATTTTGACACAAATCCAACAGTGGATTTGGGAGGAACAACTAATTGAACCAAAATTCCAGAAGCTTTGCTACAAGTATTTGTTACACACAACTTCCTCCCATGTTTGATTCTTGCACACTCCTTTTCCATGAACACCTCTCCACACATAAGGACTAACCATTCTTCCTCACACTTCCTCCTCCTCTTTCTTTCCTTCCCACATACACACCATACCTTCTCCCTCGGTAAGCCTCCATGACCTTCCTTGAGCTTGTTCCCCTTGTCCAATGAAAATTTTACAATCCCTTGCTCCAATCAATGGCCTCCTCATCCTTCTTGAGCCAATGAGAATAGAGAATAAATTGCCATCCAATTGAATTTAGGATGAGAATTCTTGGGCCCAATGAGACACAAGGAAAACTCCATCCTCCAATCAAATAGGATGACAATCCTCATGACTAATGGGATTGGAGGATTCATCCCTTCTTTTATCTTGGATATCTTGATGAGGTCTCTTGAGCTTGATCCTTATCCTTTCCGTCCGTTGACCTTCACATCCTACTTCTTCATCCTAATTATTTCAAATAACTAACTACTAGGATAGTTTATCAGTAATAACAAGTAACGTCCTTGAATTCTTACTTGACTAATTCAATGGTTGAACTAACACTCCCGTGTACCATTTACTCTTTTGATATCCCCTACCTGTTTATTTTACCATGCACTAGTTAACTATGTAGTACATAGTAAATTGGAAGTAAAATTTACACCACAAAAAACCCCCACATACTTCTAGATCTGTTGTCGAAATTAGGGTTTGATGAATCCATTAGATCTAGGATGTTCGAGTTTTCATGAGGTTTCGTCGTCACTCCTACACCTTACGCCTACCCTAATTTGTTAAATAAAAAGGCTTCGACCCCTTCTGAACGCAAGTACCACATTGTTTGTACTACCTTCTTGGTTTTTGTTGATGCATGTGAGAACTAGTCATGGCGGATGATGTCGCTACGCCTTCGAATCCCCCAGTTGCACTAGTAGAACAGGAAGAGCTTGAAGAACCATCGCTCGACATGATTGTTTTTCAACAGCCGCACGAAAAATAACCACCCAGGCAAGTGGTGCATATTCGAATCGATCGTTCGGCATGGGATTATCGATTGTCTCCTAACCCACATGCTATAGCAATCTATTTAGAATTTTTTCCTGCTCGTGGAGCTGCGCCAGAAAGGTTTGAAGAGTGTCAATGCGAAGATGATGATGTTTGTCTCCATTGTCGAACGTGAGTTCCCGGTGATGGCCATTATCGTTAACTACGAGGGCCAATCAACCCCCTTCCCATGGAACACCGAGTCGAGTACCTCACTCGCACCATTCGTCGCATTCTAGATTTTTTGCAATTGTGATCTATCCTTTAAGTCGATTATAAAGTTGTAATTCACTTAAGGCTACTCAGGCGAAATTGTCAATACTTAAGTTTGATTTTATTCTATTTAAAAGTATGACAGAAGTGAAACTAAATAAAGATGATTAGGATTACATCCTAAAAATCTTATAAATACATCATTAGTGCTTGAAGATTCTTTTACAGACTAACTTAACCTTGTCATGGCGAAATGTTATTGTTTATTATGGGCTTGTATTCCCTATATATCAATAAATCACATCTAATTTTACATCCCCTTTCCCTTCTCTACAACATAAAAGGAATAATGTACTTTAAAAGGTTTACTAGGTGCTTAACTGATTAAGCGCTACATCAACTGAAATAAAGAAGTATTATATGCCTAGAAATATCACAAAAGCTGATTCAACTATTAATAATCACTACTTGGAGGCTTATAAGCATTCAAATCGTTAGTACTAAGAAAAATTACGGAACTAAAGCTTAATTAATTGTTGAGCTATAATCCATGGTTCACAGGAGGACATACACCCAGAGTGGTACTTCTTGACACAGGTGCCCAACAAGTGATTCTTGGAGTTCAATTCGCCAAGAAGATGGGCATGTTTGACTCCAAACTACGGAAATCTATGTGACAGATTCGCACCGTTAGTGGGAGCGTAGAGGAGGTACTTGGGGAAAGCTCGGATTTGATTGCACTTAAGTTCAATGAAGGTATAGATCAGGAGCTTTGCTTACAAGTCAGATGTTTAGTCACCAATGCCACCAGGTTTCATAATTGACAATTAGTTCGAACATGCGTACTACCGAATGGATTGGAAACTAATGGCCACCACCTGGGATACATACCCCTTGATTTACATGGGAACCATAGTCCTATGGCTCACCATTGTATGTTCAAGGAAGCACACACAATTTCCTACATCCAACAAGCTAGCCACAAATGGATAGAGGGAAATGAGGAGGAGATAGCTTACGCTCAAGCTATTGAAAGCTTGAAGGTGGTTCCTACTGACATTCAACATGGACCAAAGGTTTTACAGAAGTTCAAAGTAGCCCACAAGCCCTTGGTCAAAGCTTTGTCTAGTTTTGAGAGCATGGAGAGCCATGGCAAACCGATTAAGCCATTACTTCATCAGCTAATCACCTGGACACCACCTAAGGAAGGGATTACATTACTAGAGCTCTTTGGTGGTATTGGTATAGGTCTCGAAGCCCTACTACAGTTAGGGATGGTGGTTCAGAGGTATTTTTACGTAAACATTGATCTTATTGCAACGCAAGTGGCGGCATCAAGAATGAAGGAGTTCACAACAAGATTTCCACAACAATTTGTAACCACCGCATGGAAGGCTACTTTCACATTTTTGCCCTTTGACATACAACTAATTTAGAAGAAGCATATAGAATTATTTGGCCCTGTTGACCTCATCATTTCAAGTTGGGAGTGTCAAAGATTTTTAGTGACTGGATTTGGAGAAGGTTTGAGTGACACAAGATCTGGTCTTTTCACAGACATGATACGATTAATCACCTAGGCTCAATCCATTTTTCCTACACTTGGTTATGTAATTAAGAACACTCATTCTCAACTTGATCAAAGGGAAAAAGTCCAGGAGCACTACACACTGGTCAAGCATTACCTTGGAGAGCCGCTCCTACTTGATGCGGCACAATGCGGTTCCTATGCGCACCGATTGCGCAACTGGTGGATCAACTTGGCACCACTCTCAGTTTTGCAACTAGTTTTGAAATACACTATCAAAAACCCCAACTTATAGGTTTCTCACATATTGGATGATCAAAGTTCTTGCCAACCGGTTATAAGGTAAGAAAAACCTCCTTGGTTACAAACACAATAGGAAAACCAAGCGATGCTTGGCCCACCTTTATCTCCTTCCCAGGAGCACAGGCCTTTCAAGGAGATGGACCAGGCCTGGTGTATCATCATGCTTCAACCACTTGGGATGAACCAAGCCCAGAAGAAATAGAAAGGGCTATGGGGTTCCAAGCTAGCACTACTAGTCACACTAAGGTGACTAGATTAGAGCGTAACACTCTACTAGGGAGAGGCATGGACCTAAACTCCTTTACATGGTTATTGGTAACTTGTGTACTCTTTCAAATGTACATAACACCAACACTGATTCAATCAACTTGTAGTTCTAGTGATGCAACCACATGGCACCCCGACCAAGTACACTTGCCTATCTTCAACACTCTACATTTCACTCTTAATGTTGGGGGGGGAGGAGGTACCATGTAATTTGACTCAAGTTGTGTTTAATACACCTGGAGGTACATCAGCCTCTAGAGAAACAATTACAATAAGGCACTCAGCACAAGCCCCAAACCTACTTAGAACTTGTTGTAAAAAAGCTTGGCTAATGCCGTGTGATGACTTGTTCGGTAGCGCAACAAGCTCAACCCACTTTGAAAAATGCTCAATCATAATCATGATGTAAACATTACCCCTAAAGGTTTGTGGTAACTCTTTAGCTAAATCACATGACCAACGATAGAACATGCCCTGAATAGGGAGTGGAGAAAGCATGAGCTATCGAGAGGAAAAAGTTCTCACTCTATCACATTGTTCACACCTAACAATGATGTCTCGGACTTGAGCATACATACTTCTCCAATGGTAATGAGGAGCAAGAAGGCTGTAACTACACTTAACTCCAAAGTGTCCAAGCTCTGAATGTACCTTTTGAATAAGACCGGGCCGTTCATGTGATGGTGGAACTACTTTGTCGCCTTGTGGTAAGCATCGGATGAAATGATTGTCCCTCCATGAGTAGCATTTGGACCGTTGTTATATGCGATCCCGCTAACTTGATGTAACTTGGGGAGGGTATTCCCCATGTTGAAGAAACCTCAGAGTGTCCAAGTCCTCCCATATATCCAAAATGGGATGTTCAACCAGGTTACATTGCAGTAGTGCAAGATAATTAGATGCCTCAAATACATGTATTACTGGAATCTGGTCAAAATCTTGCCTGGCTTTGGAAAAATCTTCAGAGGTAGTGAGGGGTCTTCGCGACATGGTATCCGCATTATGATGTGTAATACCAAGTCGATGAATAACCTTGAACTCATATTCTTGAAGTATAAGCGCCCAACGAGCTAACTTACTAGTAAGCTTATCGTTGGTCATCAACCACTTGATAGGCTAGTGGTCGATATACAAAGTGAAATTGGTGCCATAAAGATAGGGCCTGAAATGTATGACGACCCATACAACAACAAGGCACTCCCCTTCGTATGAAGAGTAGTTACTTTCAGCCTTTTTGTTGCTTCGAGATGCATAAGGGATAACATATTCCTTGCCTTCCTCATCAAGTTGGCTAAAAATAGCTCCAATACCAAAAGCACTCCAATTAGTGTGTAGAATGAAAACCTTGTTGAAATCAAGTCTTCTCATAATGGGGAACTCTAAAAGCTTTTCCTTGAGTGTGTTGAAAGCTTTTTGAGCCTCATCATTCCATGTCCAAGCAACATCCTTCTTTAATAATGCATATAAAGGATGAGCAATAGTATTAAAGTCTTGGACATAAATTCTGTAATAATTACATAATCCGATGAAGCTCCTCAATGTGTGAACATCAGTAGGATTGGGCATCTTCAAAATGGTTACTACTTTGGCCCAATGAGCCATAATACCATTTGGCAAAATTCTATGTCCAAGGTAGATTACTAAAGTGACAACAAACTCACATTTTTTAGGATGGATCTTCATATTGACTTTGCGGAGCCTCTTGAATAACTCCTCAAGATGAGCCACATGTTGTAGGAGTCCCTTGCTATGCACTAGGACGTCATCTATGTAGCACTTTAGGAAATTTGCCCCTTCGAGAACCTGGTCCATGATTCGCTGAAAGAAGACATGTGCATTCTTCAATCCAAAAGGCATCACAAGCCATTCCCATAACTTGTTGTTTCCATGGAATGTCGTTTTCTTGCGATCCTTCGCAACAAGCACAATCTGGTTGAAACCTTGCCTCAGATCCACAATTGTGAAGATGTTTGAATCTCCAATGCTATGAAACAATTCTTCAGGGATGGGCATGGGGTACCTATCCTGAGGTGTAACTGAGTTCAAAGGCTTATAATCCCCACACATCCTTTTCTCAGTCCGTAATCCAACTAAATCTTTTTTTGTTGGCATTATTGTAGCGGCTACGAAATCAGAACTTGATGGCTAATGAGACCAGCCTCATGGAGCTCTTTGCATCTTTCATCTACCAGTTCCCACTCATGTTTGCTCAACCTATGCCTCTTTCGATAGACGGGTGTTTCATCTGTAAGGTCTATAGAAAATTACATGATCTTACACCTACCTAACTCTTTCATTAAGAATGCAAACACATTTTCATACTTAATTAGCAAGTCTGTGACTTGGTCTCTCTCCTTCTTGGTGAGCTGGTTCCCCATAACGAAAGGGTAGTTAGAAACACATGGAATGGAGTTGGAAAGTGTGTTTGAAGAACCTGGTGTATTGGGTTCTCCACTATCCAATTGCGTAGATTCGTAGAATACTAATCAAGGATTAGAATTTAGGGGAGAATTCCAAAAGCTACTTGACCACGCTCTCATTGACCATCATCAGACTTCAAGAGATCATCCCCAAGTTGATGGCCTAGCAGAAAGGATGGTTCAAACATGCAAGAAGGGACTTCGGAAGATTTACCTCACTAAAAACAAAGAGGATTGGGACCTGGCCCTCCCTTACATCGCCATGGGTTACAGGATGTCCAAACACGCCTCTTTATCTCATTTCTCTCCTTACTTTCTACTTTTTGGGAGACATCCCATTCCACCCTCTTCCAATGCTGCTCAAATGGACCAGGTTGTGGACTTGGATTCCCCAGCCACTTGGGCTAAGGTCATTGCAGAAAGGGTTGCTCTATTCAAGAGGGTTATGCCCATGGCCATGGAGAACTTGTCCATTGCATAACATCGAGACACCTTACGATATGCACACACACGAGGTGGCAGTTATAAACCTAAGGTGAGACAATTTGATGTTGGTGATTTTGTGTATCTCTAGCGGCAACCCAATGGTACCCTAGACACTTCTTCCAATCGCACTATCTTGAAGATTAAGGTGATCAAGCCTTCAAGTGTGTTGAAGTTATAAGGAGCTGACGGACGCACAATTCGAGATCATTCCAAAAATTGTGCGCCTTACCACCTGCCGAACTTGGATCCTACCATCATCACGTCAACTTGGATTCCTCCATTTGATTATCCATGTTAGGTATGTTAGAGGACAAATGATGTTGATCAAATGCTGTTTTGCGACAACTGTAATGGTGGATACCATCTCTTTTGCCTCAAGCTAGAGCTCACTCAAGTTCATGTCGACAATTAGTATTGTTCATCATGTTCTCCTACAACACCTTGATTCCTACTCAGACCATGCCACGCTTTTCTCGACTCAGGTCTCGGGGGGGATACATGAGAATTTCATCTCAACCTCCTCTTGTGCATTGTATATATATGTGTGTGTGTGCATGCATCTCTTTTTGGTTGATTAGTTTATACCTTTAACTGGCTTTAGTTTTTTTGTTTAGTAGAATTTACTACGTATTTACATCCTTATGACACCGTACGTCACGACACTACACGTCACGACATAGGCCCATGTGAGTGAATGAAGCTTGTCAACTCTTCCTAGTCCAATCCCGAAGCTCCAACACACCCCTCTACCCCTCAAAGTGTTGTGAGTTAGGGAGCGTGCCCCAACTCCTCCCTCTTTCGCTGTCTTCTACTTGGACTCACATTTGAGTCCTTCAAGGAGTTGGGAGTGCATCACTTTTCTTGGACTTTTGCTTTCATTTTGTTTTCTTCAATAACTATATCTTCCTTTGGTCAAAGGCAAACAACCCTTTCCCCCTATTTGTTGAAAATGATTTGAGCAACAAGTAGATGTTGATTATTCTAAAAAATGGACCACCCACCCAAAGGCCTCAAATGTTTTTTTGAGTTTCCTCCTAATGTAAGAATTTCCATGACCACTTCAAACAACTTTGACAACTCTTCCACAACAGTTTGATCAACAGTCCACACATGTGTCTCTATGGGGTTCTCAATGAGTTGTTGGCATTCCTCATATAATACCTTATCTTCATATGGAATCATTATAAGAGGAAGGTCAATGTACCACCCACCAGATTTCAAGTGGATTCAATCCCAAGCATTCAAATGCAATGAATGCCACACATGTTTGGCAAATTCACTCCACACTTTGAACCACTCTGGTGGCTCTTCGATAAATTTGGCTTCCATGAACACAATTTTAACATACCTACATACCAATCCCTTATGAGTCCTACATTCTTTTAGAACATTATAATTATAACCCTCAAACAAATTCCAAGTGGATCACCTTCAAAGGCAACAACATAGTATTTGTGATAGGAAGGGTTTATCTTCCCACGAATTGGATTGGAATATGGTCTCCCTAATTTTCAACTTTTTTGGGTCCAACTCGATGTGAAAAATTTCGCTAAAATGTTTTGTCATATATTTTTTAATATTGCCTAATCAATTGCCAATTTTCACCTTCTAGTGATTGAACATATGCAATTTTAATTTGGTTTCTCTCATTTGCCACCAACTCCTCCATCCTTTATGTCACTTAAACTACAAATCATTTTGTGGAGTTAATCATGGTGGGAATTCTACAAACATTTGAATTTAAAACACCAACCTATGGACATGGACATGAAATAGAAATCATTTACCTAATAGATAAACGTTTTGTTTGATAACCAGGGATCCAATGATGTGCCCTTGGTTAACTTTAATGGGAAGCAATGGAGACTCTTCTCCATGTCATATTTCAACCATATTTTCAAAAACCTAAGCCTCTTCGTGGGGCTCAACTTTGTGTGGACAAACCATGATAACTTGTCAAAAGTTAATTCTTGTTTTATCATGATGAAATTGCCTTTCAACAACTTGAAAAATTTTATCTCGTGTGCAAGGTTTGCTATAATGGGTAAAAGTTTTGTTGTTTTGTCCATATATTTTGTCCACATTTTCCACAATTCCTTCTCCTTGTGGTTTTTTAATTCGAGCATCCCCTTGCCCATTTCTTTTTCTCTTAGGCCATGTCATTTACCCCATTTAAAGTTGACATCATTCATCTTTTTTTCCATTTCATGCTAGCAAACCAAATCCATTATCTTCATTATCTCACTACAAATGTATTTTAAATGACATCAAATTATATTTGAAATTTAAATTAGTTATATTATATTTACCTTGTACAAACTTTAGGTGCGCACATGTCTCCTATGGTATGGAATACCATTTGCTTGAGCTCTCCATCCACTTGTTGGCAACTACTAATTGTTTCTTAGATAGTACCCCACTCCACCACTATGCAAGGTTCAATGTAATGTTTACAAACTCTTGAATAGCCATATTATGTTAATTTATTTTTGACAATCCATGTTTCATTCACAACAACAAGAGCAAATTTGTGAGTTACATGTTCACATCTGAATAATAATTGTGTATCTTTACTTGGTATTTTAAGCATCCATCCAATACAATTATTGGCACCCATATGTGGAATTCCTCCTCTTCCTTGTGATGTTCACTTGTCACTTGCATTCCATGCTCTACACTTGTGATTTCCCTCCTATATGAAGAACATCTTTCCTTTCAAATGAAATAGTTATGGCCATTCGTCCAAACTTTTGTCAAGCTCCAAATTCATTTGTTTCTAGATGTTGTCCCAATTGTTCCAATACTTGTCCATAGATGTTGTGTTCTCGGTGACATTTTGCTAAAGCGACATGCATAAAATGTGCTTGCATGCTCGAGCATGCCGGTTTATAAAAACATCTCCATCAATTTGTTTGTCATCTTGTATGATTGATTACACTACCCTTTTCTCTTCTTATTTTTTGTTCAACCAATCCCAAAGAACTGGAAAATTAACATTTCAATTAGAAAAATATATCACAATAGAATAGACCGTAGTAGGAAACTAACCTTCGATGTTGTTGACCTCTTTCAACCTTTTAACTATTGTTCTTTTGACCCCTTCTAATAGTCTTCATGTCCATCATTTGAAGGTTCATGTTCCTCTTCAATCTTGAGGTCTCCTCCTTGTTTCCTTTTCATATGTCCTTTCTTGTCTATTGTCCTCCACCTTGTCCTTTTCAACTAATGTTCAAATTGTGTGCTCAACTTGTTCGCCTCCATTGCTAGTCCTTTCTTTAAAAATGGGGTTATTATGGATTGACATTGTTGTTATGGCTACAACCTATTTCACTTTTGGTGGAGTTCAAAAACCTTCATTTGGAATGTTACTTGACACTATTCCTTATTATGTTTATTCCATGGTATCCTCCTTTGAGATATTTTAATTTTCACTTTTGATAATGTCATGTGTTAGGCATTTGACACCTCTTCTTCATCCTTTCCCTGGAGGTCCCCCTTTGTGGTCACCTTCCTCTAACCCTCGTACATGTTTGGCTATGTTTCAATGTTTTCCACAACCCCTTGTTTCCTCCCTAGTGGGTGTTTGCATTCTATCTGTGATTACAAAACTACTACAACAATCAAATTAATCTTTATGGATATGCATGCAACAAGAAAAGGAAAAAAGGCAAAAAGATATTCACAATGACAAGGATATATATATATAAGCACAAAAAAAAATGGGATAATAGGAAATGGATAGGTCTTAACAAATAACAATTTCACTAGTAGAAACCCCCCTTTTTTAACCAAAAGTTTTCAACTACATGATATTTGCAACTATGTTTCAATTGGAATATTCTAATTTTAAAATATAGTTATGTCAATTACCAATTAAATTGACTCATCTACTATATGGGTATGTAGTTTAAAACATTTTTCAATTGGGTGGTCATTTGTCGAATATTCCTAGCATCAACAATGTCTCCACGTTGAACACACATTATGTAGATCATTACAACATATCAAGTAATGATATTGTCCAACTTCAATATTTATTCATTTTTATACACATGATATCTTCATATTTGTTTAAAATTATGATAAAGTATCATTAAACATTAAGGGCATTGGCCCAAATTTGAATGCATTCAATTGAATTTTCCTTCCAAATCCCATTTTGCAATTTGTTTGAATTTTGAACAATAATACTCACTAAAAATTCAATAATGTTGTTCACATTTTAGGTTTCAAAATTATGAAATCATTGTTATTAAATCAAACTTGGCGAGGGCTTTCCAACAATACCAAGAATGCCCCCAAAGTTGAATATAGTTTTCAATCTTGGTTTTAAAAATATTTTCAATGAAAAATGGTTCAATACTCAATAGATTCCACACCGTAACTACAAACATTTTAAACCAAGTTGGTGCAGTCATTGAAATTTTTCTAATGATAATTTCCATAACATAACCTAAAACATCATGGTTTGGAAAATATCATTATAACAAAACAAAACAAATTATCTTCCTTCATGGATAAATAATGTGTTAAGTGTTGTTGGCCCCAAATGTGAACACACTCAATTCATTTTCCCTTCTAAACCTAGTTTTTTGTAATTTTCAACAACAAAATTCATTCAAAATTCAATATCTTCCACACTGTAAGTATGAAAAATATGAAATAAATTTCATTAAATTTGACTCAGTTACTATTTTCCAACAACATCAAGTACACTTTGGATTCAAATACAATTTTAATTCGTGATTCTATTAATGTTTATTAAAAAAATGATTCAATAATCAATATCATTTTCATTATAATTCCAAAAGTTCTCAACCCAAGTCAATGCACCCTTGCTCATTGTTAGGTTTTCAAAAATATCAATAGCATTGCATGAAGCAATTTGGTTTGGGAAATCTCAACAAATAGAACAAAACAAAATAAACTATCTATTTTCATAAATAGATTAAATTATGTTTTTTTTTTGGGTATAAAATGAATGGTTATGTATGATGCAAAATTTTTTGTACATATAAATAATAAATTTTGATGTAAAAATAAAATTTAAAGAAATTTTGAAATATAAGTTTGTATTAATGTGCATGTTCGATACACCTAATTATTATCTATATGTATATTGAATTTTAGTTTACAACATATCAAATAATGATACATAATTAATATTCTTGAATAATTGTAATGTTTATTCATTTTTATACACATGATATATGAATATATATTTTAAATTACAATAAAATATCATTAAAAATTAAATTACCTGTAAATTTTATTTCTATAAATGGATGGTTATGCACAATGAAAATATTTTTTTGTGCATATAAATATAAAATATAATTTCAAAATAAAAATTTAGGAAAATTTGAAATATGAGTTTGTAATAATGTATGTTCAATATATGTAATTCATTATTTTTTCATAAATCAAATGAATCAAGTAATGAAACATTTTTAGTAATTTAGTGAATATTTAATATTTATTCATTTTTATACATACAAGGTTTTAATATATTTCAAAATTTATGATAAATTTTCATTAATTATTAAAGTACATTTAAATGTTTTTTGTATACATGGATGGTTATGTACGATGATTTTTTTTGTGCATAAATATTACACTTTATTTTGAAAATAAGATTTAAAGTAATTTTAATATATACTTCAACCTAATAATGTGTATGTTCAATACATGTATAATTTATCATTTTATGTAAATTCAATTTTAGTCTCAACATATCAAGTAATGATACATAATTAATATTTTATTGGAATATGATGTTGAATAAATGTGTAATTTATTATTTCCATGTAGATTCAACTTTAATTTACAAGATATCGTGTAATGATACATAATTAATATATTTTAAGATTTTATTTTTATTCTAGTGTTGGTTATTAATTCCAATAATTTTTTCATATTTTCATTTTATTAGAAATAAATAAATAAATATTTGTAATGATTAAAGTATAGCCATGATTAAATAATTAGTATATATAATTATTAAATAAATATATAATTTCTGAAATTTATTTAACACTACTATACATTTAATTTTTAATTTAATATTTATTATATTATTTCATAATAGTTCCAACAAGTTAAATAAAAATACGAATAATAATAGTTAAATAACAATAGTTAACTAGCCTAGCCTAACTACTAGTTATAATAATATTGTTGTTGTTGTAGTAATTATAACCAATTATTAATTATCACTACATTATAATAATTACTTTAATTAAATATCATTTAAAAATTATTATTGAACATTTATATTTTAGTTAACTACTTGTTTTATGAAATGTTAATAATAATTTATAATGAATGTGGAATTTAAAAATACTTCATAATTATTAACAATTAATTATCTAAAAGATAATTACATTTAATTGCTATTTTTAAAAAATAACTAATCACCATATTATTTAGTAAATGATGATAATATGTTTAATTATACATTTATACAATTAAAAATAGTTGATGAATAAGTATCACAAGTAATTAAGGTAAGTAACTAAACCTAGGTTAGGTAGATTATTAGTTTAGGTCTAGGCTTAAATAAGCTTAAACTAACTTGTACAACTAGATGACAACTATTTAAATTGCACTCACTCCAATGCATGCCTTTGTTCTAGTTGGCCATTGAAGGCAACGCAATTTTTCTTATATAGGTGGTGTCTACCAAGGTAACATCGATGTCCTTGGTACACATTCTTTTTCAAATGAGTAGATCGTCTTGTTTCTACATTTGGGCACTATTGGAAAACATGTAACCATACCATTCAACATACCATCCATTTTTCAATGGTTTACAACAAAACTGGTTTAATGGTTTTGTGGTTTCCTTGGTGGTTTAATCTAGTGGTTGGTCTTGCATGGCTGTTAACAATGTTTTTGATAAAAAATAAGTTTGACATCACTACTAGGTTCTTGTCTACCATACTACAAATAGTACCACACACTTGAATAGTTAAAACAAATTGCACAACTTTAATCCTCTATCAACAAAACAATGTAAGAATGGAAACATGCATAAATAGACATCATTAGACAAGGAATTGATTGTATGTGTATTATCAAGTGTTGAATACAAGAACATCTTTCATTCTAACATGCTTGGCAAATATTACTATATGCCCCTTATATCTCCATTCTCCTTGCTTTTTCAAACCTTTAAATAATTAAAGCTTTTGTTGTTTTGGTAGAACCATAAATTCGACAAGTAACAATAATAATAGCTAATTTTGGTAAGGCCATGCCAAATAGTACCTTGCTGAATGTTGATAAGTTGTCTACTTTAATTCAATTGGACAATTACTTTAGTTCGGTAGATTGATTGCTTGATTTCGGTAGGATTATTTCTAAGACTTCTACAATTTTCGCTACTCCCTATTTCAGTAAGTGTTGATTATTCATATTCTTAACAATGGCAAAGGACACCACTCATAGTCCACCCATCATGGTTTTGGTGGTCACCTAATGGTTCAACAAGTGGGGATTTTTTTTTTTTAAATTTAGAAATTTTTTTTTTTGGAAGCTAGGGTGGGGGAAGGGGTGAACAATTGTATTACAAGTGGTTTTATGGTGGATTGGTGCAGGTGGGTTGTGAGTGGTTTGGGAGTGGGTTGTTAATGGGTTTTGTGCGGTTTGTTACCAATTTGGTGGTGGCATCTTGAGTTGTTTATTTAGTGTGCATAATAAGAATTTCAAGTTTTTCAAATTATGCACATTAATTGAAAGGTTGTTTTTGACTAAATAACATGTATGTTTTCACTAAAGGCCAAAGTACTAAATGACGTGGGTATATATTGACAATGATGACTAATTTGACCATATGTCAAATAGTCACCTAATCAAATTCGACCCCAAGAAAACCACTTTAGTCAACAAAACTATGTTTTAATCAATAGGGTCAATTACAAAAGGGTCAAATCAACAAGCTTAATCAAAATAATTATTGGTTGAGTTAAAAAAACCAACCCACCTATCAACCTATACATTATCACCTACCCAACTACCCACATGGTTACCTACCTACATTTCAAATCATTTTCTTATAACTCATTTAATCATAAGGTTGACTTGTTAGGTTAGACCAATTTTAACCAATCATTTTAACCAAAATTTAACCATTATATTATAATATTAAATCTGGCCATTAAATTTAACTAATTAGATTTAACCATTAAATATATAGTTTAAGTTTAGTCATTAAATTCAACTTAGGTATAACCATTAGGTTCAATTTAAATTGAATCATTATGTTTAGCCACTTAATTTATATTAATTAGCAAATAATTTAATCACTATATATTTTTAACCATTAAATTTAGCTATTAGAGTTAATCATTAAATAAATTTTGGTATAAAATTTGGTCATTGAATTTAATCATTGAATAAATTTAGCCATTAAATGTTTCCATCAGAGTTAATCATTTTTTTGCCATTAAGTTTAATTATTAAAATTAATCATTGAAAAGGTTTAGCCATAAAATATAACCATTGAATTAAATCATTAAGTAAATTTAACCATTTAATGTGACCATTAAAATTTGTCATCAAATAGATTTAGCATTAAGTTTAATCATTGTATTTAGTCATTAAATATGTTTAGCCAATAATGTAACCATTGAATTGAGTCATTAAGTAAATTTAACCATTAAATGTGGCCATTGAATGTAGTCATTAAATATGTTTAGCCATTAAGTTTAGCCATTGAATTTAACCATTGGATTTAGTCATTAAACATGTTTAACCATTAAGTTTAATCATTGGATTTAGTCATTGAATATGTTTAACCATTAAGTTTAGCCATTTGATTTAATCATTAAATAGGTTTAGCCATTAAATTTAGCCATTGGATTAAGTCATTAAATAGGTTTAGCCATTAAATTTAGCCATTGGATTTAATCATTAAATAAGTTTAACCAATAAATTTAAATTTTTAATTTAATTGTTAAATAGGTTTACCCATTAAGTTTATTCATTGGATTAAGTCATTAAATATGTCTAGCCATTAAGTTTATTCATTGGATTAAGTCATTAAATATTTTTAGCCATTAAGTTTATTCATTGGATTTAATCATAAAATATGCTTAACCATTAAATTTAACCATTGGATTTATTCATTAAACATGTTTATCCATTAAGTTTAATCATTTTATTCAATCATTAAATGAGTTTAGCCATTAATTTTAGCCATTGTATTTAGTTGTTCAATAGTTTTAGCCATTAAATTTAGTCATTAAATTTAGTCGTTAAATAGGTGTGGCCATTAGGTTAGCCATTGAATTTAATCGTTAAATAGGTGTAGCCATTAGGTTAACCATTGAATTTAATCATTAAATAGGTTTAGTCATTAAATTTATTCTTTAAATAAGTTTAGCCATTGAATTTAGCCATTAGATTTAGCCAATTATTTTTTTGCAATTTTGTAACATGTGAAATACAAAACTTGACAAAATTTGACATTTTTTAATGGTGTAGTCCATTGGTAAAGACTTGGTTTGTTGTGATGAAGGTGAGAGGTTCAATTCCTAACACTTGCAACCTATGTGTATGTTTGAAGGTTAAGGTGATTAGGTAGATTAAATAGGTTAAGTTAGGCTATGGTAAACTAACATAAAATAGGTTAAGTCATCACCTACCTACTTACATTATTTATTTATTTATCTATTAACCTTTTACATTATTTATCTATTATTTGATGAATCAAATGATGACATGTGGGGCATTGAAATGACCTTACAACATGTCACATTTTATCACTAATCAAAAATTTTAATCAAAAGCACTACCTCGGGGTTGGTCAAAAGCACCACCCTAAGTTGGTAAAAAAAACCATCCTAGTCATACTAGACTTGTTAAAATCGACTTGTCTTAGAAAACCAAAGTGATTTTTTGACCCCTTATCATTTTGGGGTACTTTTTGGTTTGAAAATCTAGTTTGAATAGTAGTGGTGGTTTTAGGTGTAATATTGGGTTAGGGTTATTGGTGGGGTTAGGGTGATTCCCTTAATGGTTTTAGGGGTTGTCGCAACCCCACTTTGAGGGAGTTGTGAGGTCGCCACTCACACTCCCGAAAATGGGACTTGGGAGTCCTTCGGGACCCTCAAAAACTTAGAGCGTGATTTTAGGGGTCAAAACATTTCGCATTGAGGCATTTTTATATCGTTGGAAAGGTCTTGAAGTGTAGATGTCCAAAATGCATCACATGAGCCATTTGGACATTTGTAGCATAAGTTATGGTCGAAAGAAAGGCCGGGAGTCGAACTGGCAGTTTGACTCCCGACCACTAAAAGTCAGGAATCAACCCAATTCCAGTGCGTGCAGGTGAAGTGTGACACACCGTTGGAAAGCTCTCGAGGAGAGCTACAACTTTGGTTTAAACCTCGCCCCGATCCAAGTTTGGGGCGAGGAGCTATGAGCGTCCAAAGTCCCAGGAGTCCAAATCGGGACAGTTTCGGGATTCCACTTTCGGAGTCCCGGGAAAAAAAGCCATTTGGATGCAAGTCCCGCAGAGAGCTGTAGAGAATAATATATGGGGGAAGGTGGTGGCTTCCCCTGAGTCCGAGCCGTGGTGAGTCAAATGAGTCCAAGTTAGCCCGTGGCTTGTCCCAACACCAAAAAGGTGCAGAATGAGTTCTAACCCATTTGTGGGTTGGATTTGGATGCGGGACCGTGTAATTGAGTAAGCTTGTCCTTCTACCTAGTCTATCCCGGAGCTTTCAGCACGCCCCTCTCACCCCCTTTAGTGCTGGAAGCTAGGAACATGCCCCGAGTCCCAGAAATTTCACAACTTGAGTGAGTTAGCCCAACTTGGGGCTAACTTGGGACTTGAGAGCGCGTTAGGGGTGGTGTTATGAGCGGGTTTAAGGTTGCTTCCTTGGTGGTTTTAGGTGTAGTCTTGGGTTAGGGTTATTGGTGGGGTTAGGGTGATTCCCTTAGTGGTTTTAGGGGTGGTGTTGTGAGTGCGTTTAGGGTGGCTTCTTTGATGGTTTCACAAGTGGTGTTATGGGTGGGTTGCAAGTGGTTTTATTAGTGGTCTTAGGAGTGCTTTTCTTAGTGGTGTTTAAGATGGCTTTTAAATGAATTTATGGTGGACTCATAGGTGGTTTTTAAAGTTTCTTTGTGGGTGAGGTATGGGTGAATTTCTTGTGGGCTTTGTTAGTGGGGTATGGGTGGTCCCCTTGGTGGTTTTATGGGGCGAGTTATGTATTTATTTAGGGTTGGGTATATGTATTTATAAGTGGATTTGTTGAAGGGTTACATGGATAGTTATGTAAAATTTCATGTTGAGTGGCATTAGGGTGATTTTATGGAAGTATTGTGCAATATTCTAAAGTGACTTTAGCAAGGTGTTTACATATCTTATAATGGGGAAAAACTAGTTGTTTATGCAAAATTGGTAATGAATAGCCAAAAATGAAGTTGCTTCCAAGGTTTTAGCATGTATGGAGGTCCACTTACATAGGGCTTTGTGTAAGAAAGCATTGTTATTATCATGTATTCAGCCTTAGTTTTTGATACCTAGGACCTAAACCATCACAATTGCTATTATCATTAGCAAAATGTTTCAATCCTTTGATGTTGCATCCCCATCTCATATGTGCAAAAAAATGTGTTTACTAACATGCATCAAATCTTAAACCATCAAATCCACTAGATACCAAAAAAATGTCATACATAGGTGGAAAAATAATGTTTAGCGGTCACATTAAGGGAAATGATGAAACACATTGGGAGTGATTCCAAGGGAGTTGGAAATGTTATGTAATTTTGAGGATTGTCACATAGATGACTATTGGGCTCATTGAGAGTGAAATCACTACAACACAATGTGTCCTTGTACGTTCAATGATTTTATTGAATTTTCAACGAATTCATTAATCCTAATGAATGGAACCTAACAAGGATGCAATAAGTTATTTGGTTCACTAAACAAGGATTAGTGTGTGTGTGTGTGTGTGTGTGTGTGTGTGGACACACACACACACACACATTTTCACTAAAATTGTTCCCAAGTTTCCCAACGAATTCCAATTTTATTCCCAGAATTTGCAATGATGTTTCAAATTTCCCAAATTTTCAAATGTGTCGCCCAAATTTTCCAATGAAGAGATGACACAGGAAGATGGAAACTATGAATAATTTGATGAAAATATAAAGATGCAGTAGTGAACAACTTGAGAAAACAAAATACCAGGAGTTGTTTCACTAATGTGTCTTATTATGGAAGGAGGAGGGTCATTGTGTATCCGTTGTGCATCTAGTTGAATGGGAGTCTTTACCCCTGGTCGTTGGTTTTGGCTTTTAGCTTTGGTTTAGGCACATTATTAGCGGGGAAGGCCAGTTCTTTAAGTCTTTTTTTTCCCAAAAAACAAAACGTGAGTTTTTCTTTTTTTTAAACTACCGATTTCACAATTTCCTAACAACCCTTCGGTTTACGGGCCAAAATTGAGGCCGGTTTCAACTGGCAGTGCGCATGGTGTAAATCCCAAGTTGCTACAGCCTACGCCTGAAGAACCAAGCCCTAAAGAGAAAACCCCATTCGGATTAAAGTCTGGAGCTCGAGAGCGCAACGAGAGAGACGCAGAGGCACTTATATTACCGAGAGTGTGCAGGTTGCAGAGCTGCGCTTACCATCCCTGAAATCGTGGGAGGAAGCGATGGCAGATGTGGAAGCTGCGGAAATAGTAGCTCCAGAGGTGGTCGGTGATGGTGTTCTAGAAGCGGCAGCAGGAGGAGTTGATGTTGATACTGCTTCTGCTGCTGGAGGGATTCGAGTGAAAGAGACTCGCTCGGAAATGCTCTGCCGCCACTCGTGAGTATTTTTCTTTACATTGCATTTTGTCTTATCAGTTCTTATCCTGGGTTCTTTGTCCTTTCTTGCAGCTTCCTGCAGATGGCGATCATCTCTTACGTCGATGTCGTCGGATTAGGTCTAGGCATGCAATTTGAGAAATGGTGCCAGACGAAAAATTCGAGAATTCCTGAACTTTTGTAGGAAAGAAATCAAGGAGTTGCAAGGCAAGGAAATCGCACTGAAGAAGGCAGCAGCAGCAAAAGGCAGCAAGGCCGAACAGAAAGCTAAGAAAAAAATTGCAGAAGAAGAGGTAACAATTCATAATTTCTCTGTCATATCACTCCTTTGGTGTGGTGGATGTTGATGGTGGCATGCTTCCTGTAGCAGATTGTGTAGGGTTTCTTCATTCACTAGGTGAGGATCAAGGGTTTATTGCATTGTTTGATTTTAACTCCATGAAATTCTTTCTCTTTTGTGATGTACTGATCAAGTCAGGTATTGAAATTGGATGCAAAACTGCGAGCTCGACATGCAAAGGAGCTTGGGTCGCTAGGATTCCAGAGTGAGGACACCAAGGATGTGAAGGGGATAGAAACCTTGGTAAAGGCAATTGCAGGGGTTAGTACAACAGCTGCTAGTCAACAAGCTCGGCTGTCAAAAGGTCAGAAGTGGCGTGACAGACGGGTGCAGCAAGCTGCTGAGAGGGAGCAAAGGATCAAAGAAGAACAGGAGAGTGTGGTCAGTGATCGTGTGCTAGAGGACCAGCAGCTAGAGCAGAAGCTTCTTCCACTTGGTTTCTCTTTGAAGGAAATGAAACCGGATGGGCACTGCTTGTATAGGGCAGTTGCTGACCAGTTATCACTTTATCCCAATTTTTGTCCCCAGCATTCATACCAGCAGCTTCGATCCTTGGCTGCAGCTTACATGTGTTCACATGCAGATGTTTTCTTGCCATTTGTTGCTGCAGAGTTGACAAGGGATTCTCCTGCAGGCAACGATTTGCAGTTAAAGTTTGAGGTCTACTGCAGGTAAATCCACACTTGACTCTAACGGCTAATTCATGCAATGGAGTCAGTCATTCACCCAGACTGCACACCCCCACTATGTTGTTTCCAATGACCATAATTATTTTGTACTATGTTGCCTAATTTTTGCACGTTTTTGAATGTAAAAGGTCAGTGTGGAATTTTTTTTTTGGGGTGTCTGTTCTTTATGATCCCACTCAGCAATCTTTCTCATTGTTCTCTGATGCCTTGGAAATGTTATAGACTGCTACTCCAGGGTTAAGTTTTTTACCTGTCTGTCTATCTCTCACACACACATCCTTGCACAAAATGTGGATTCTGCAGAGAAATTGAGTCCACAGCAGCTTGGGGTGGGCAGTTAGAGCTGGAGGCACTCGCACACGCACTGAAGAGGCACATAGTGGTCTATGCATGTGATTCACCTGATGTAGAAATGGGGAAGGAATATTCAGGCAAGCATTCGGATCCAGGATTGTTAGTGGCTCCAACACTTAGGGTCTCTTATCACCGACATGCCTTTGGGTTAGGGGAACATTACAACTCTGTGGTTCCTTTGTATTCTTCTGGCCTGTTGCCAGACAATCTATAAAGTGGAAACAGATCTGCATGACATGTGTCACGTCTCACTGGGAATATCTAGAATTTTTCCATGTAGTCCTTAAGTAGTTCAACTGTTTGTTTTAATTGAATTGTATGACAGTAGCAAGAGTCATTAGCATTATGTTAGCTGAAAGGCTGGGTGTCAACAATATAGAAATTCAGCGTGGCACTGAAAGTATGAGTGAACTGGAAGGACGCTTGAGCCCAACTATCCTGTCTAACTAAAGTTGAGGCTAAAACTGTTACCTGACATTCTCAATACTCCATGCGAAGTAGATTTCAGACTAGAGCAAGCTTTCCCAATTTCTTAAGTGTAGCAAGTGTGGTATACATTTGAGCTTATGTTTGATGTTCTCCAAGCAGGCAACTGCTAAAACAAAGATTGAATTTTAGCAAGTTCTAATAGGTAATTTTATTAGCAGCTTGATCGCTGCTAATTTTCATAAAGCTCATTCTTTATGTTGAGTTTTCTAATAGTAATAACTATAGCAAACCTTAATTTTTTATTTAGCCCTTAACCTGCATCCTAAGGGAACTGGTGCATGGAGCTTTGGCTTTCCTCTTCTGTTTTCACACTATAAGAGAAGTACTCTTTCAACCATGTTTTTTTAGATTGTCTCTCATCCTGGAGTCTCTGTTCAATTGGAACTACACATAATAATTGGCCCAAATCTTGGGGAAAGCCTCCAACACTTCGATAATTGGATTGCAAACCAACAGCCCATTAGTGGCAGCATTGCATCAACAAGTTGCTGAGTAGTGCATCTAAACCAAAGACAAATAGAATGAGGTATTAACTTGTTGCAATAGTGCATCCAAACTGAAGGTGTAGAGTATGATGGATCAACCACTTGTTGCACTTCTAGACCTTAAGCCATTTGAGGGATTGATGAGTTTTGCAAATCTGCATCTATACCAAAGGCATACACAAATGGGGGATCAACAAGTTGTTTTTGCAACATGGCATCTGAACCAAGGTGTAGAGAATTGTGGGTTCAACAACTTGTCACAATAAAGCATCTAAACCAAAGGCATGAGAATTTGGGGATCAACAAGTTGTTGAATAACAAAGGATCTATGGTTGTTGGATGAGATGTGTCAGCAAGTTGGTGACAACATTGATTACATGCAACTACTAAGGAAATACAAACATGATGATGAGAAGTGGATGAATCCCTTTGATGAAGGAGATCTAGTGTTCTAGATGCCCAAAGAAATGAATATCATAGGCTCATTCTAGTACAAAAGGCTTATAATAGTAACATTGTTTGGAGTTGTTCACTTTACATAATGTTGATGCCAATCAGGTGAATGTTAACATATTTAAGTGATGAGAGATTCAAAGCTTGTATAAGGAGGATCCATTGTATGGTATGTACCTTGACAATTCTAGAGAGAATTTTGAGGACCATATGAAAGATTATGCAAAGGTATATCTTTTTCCAACATTGTAGTCATAGATGATGGAGTGAAGAACAAATTTTCAATATCTTCTACACCAATTTGCATCTCATTTCTCTTCAATTAAATTTGAACTCAAATGACATTTAATTTTAACTTGATTAAATTTGAATTGAATTGAATTTGAATTTTTTTTCAATTCGCCAATATGAAATAATTTGAATTTGAATTCAATTCAATTTTGATTCAATTCAAGTTGCATGCAATGTCAATTTGTATTTTCATCTGAAGGGAACTTGATTTCTAACAATTTTTTTTTTTAAAACCATCATTTTGTCATCACTAGTAGTGCACATCAATGTGAAGCCCAAGTAAAATAAGTATCACAATAGTAATCTAACTAACATTATATGGCTATCATATAAAAAGGCCCCTAAAAGCATATCCCATGGTATGAAAAGACCATGAAGATGGAAGCCACATCAATGATTTGCACTAGTTCAAATTATTAGTTGACATGGGAAGTTTCTAATATTTGTGTAGGTTTGGAAGCATTTGAGCTTAGTCCTAAAAGTATGGGTGTGAACTTTATAAGTTGTTCATTTTTTCTAAAGCTTCGAGTTTGCCAACATGCAACATACCGAGGCTCAGCTACTATGCAATAGTTTTATAAACAACATGAGATTCCTTCAATGCAACACTAATTGAATGGCATTTCCACAAGTATGTAGATTAAAATGATGTGGAGGAAAAAAAAGAGGTCAAGTGATTGACTTTCATATGATCTAAGTTTCAAGGACTATGCTATTTTATAATCTCAATTCTCCTAATTGGAATAGTCATTGGAGCATCCAACCCTAAGCCATTAAATCTTAAATCAACAGTAGATCAATAAAGTTGAGCATTGACTAGCTTTAGGCCATGATTATTAAATTTCTTATTGGGCTTGAGAAAAAGCACTCTAATTCTATTTCCCCATAATTTTATGGGTTTTTTTGGAATTAGATAAGCAAAACCAGAAACCCCAAATTGAAAAAGCAAGCTTACATAATGAATGGTTGAATGTGATTGCACCTTCATTAAGAGTGAAAAGTTGAACATAATGTGATGCAGAACTAAACTTGAACAAACTCTCAACAACCTAGTACAGATCTAAGAAGGAAAGTGGAATTGATTTTCCAAATTGTGTAGAACCTAAACAAAACTTTGCGGCAAGGATATTTTAACTTGTAGGAGAGCTTTGCGGGAATGAAATTAAAAGTTGCATGAGAACTTTGTGACAAGGAGATTACAACTTGCAAGAGAACTTTGTGAGGAAAAATTGCAAGTTCATGGGAAATTCTATGACAATGAAATTGTAAGTTATAAGAAGGTAAAAAGAATTTCAAACCTATCAAAAGGTTCTTTCGCACTTTTCCATAATCGTCTTTGTGTTTGAGAAAAGGTCTTTGCAACTTTGTGTATTGTCAAATGCTTCATCATGACTTAGTGTGTAGCTTTGAGCACCTTCCTTCAGTGCTCCAACTCTTTTGGTTGTTCTCTTTCTTCATGGCAACAAAAAGAAGGAAAAGGAAGAAGAAAAGACAAATGTTGTTAGAAAATGAGAAGAAATGTGGAGAAGAAACCTAATTTGAATTAATGAAATTGAAACACTTTGATGAAAGAGAGTGGTTTCTGAGGAAAGAAGTGATGGAAAGGAATGGAAGAAAGAGAATGGGGGGGGATGGGTGAAAAAGTGGAAGGAATAAAGAGGGGGCATTACCATAAGCTGCCACCTCTTCGTTTCCACTCTTTGCAATTATGATCATGGAAGCAACGATAGGGGTTTTCAATTTTAGTTTTATGATGTAGCTAAAGTGGCGATTGTTCATATGATGGTTTAGACAAAATCCTACTATATTTATTGGCAACCTACTTAAACTTATAGTAAAGTTCTAGCAATATGGAAAACTTTTCTTTTTTCCGAAATTTAGCAAAATTGGGTCATTTTTCCTATGAAAAATCCTTTGTATGTTAAGTCAAAAATCATATTTTCCATGTCAAAATTTGACGACATTTCAACCAAAAAATATAATGGGTGGTAATTGTTCTTTAGGTGTTGCCATATTCTAGCTATCTGTCACACACTAAATGTTGCCAAGGAAAATAATTTAGAAGGAATATTCCAAAATTGTTTAAAAATCATTGTATTCCAAAATAATTTTTTAAAAATCTGAAAATTATTTTGAAACAACATTCCTTCAAATTTTTTTTGGAATATCTTAGTTTTTTTTAAATGGTAAATTTAACATTAATTACTTGTAATATGTGATAGATAATATCCTATTGATTTCAAGGTTTGATGATGTTTGAGTTTTTTAGCTTTAAGCTCCTAATTCTAAACTTGTAAATGTGTCACTCCAAAGTCTTAAAGTTTTGAGGAATTATTGGTTGAAAAATTCAGAGTGCACAATGCATAGGTTTAAGGTTTAGTGGTTGCAATTTGCATTGAAACTATCATGTAGAAATTTGGGATTTAGTAGTTGCAATCTACATACTTCATTTTGTAGTGTATTAAAGTTGTAGGGTTTAGTGGTTGTAGTTTACAAAGTATAATGTAGAGCATAAGGTTTACTGGTTGTTGATAGCAAAGTTGGGGTTTACTAATTGTTGACAACAAAGTTGGAGATTGATGTTGCAAATTTTACAAATTGTTTACTACGGGGCTTTCTTAAACATAACAACCGTTGACCTCTAAATCCTATGATCCCTTCTAATCTTCAACTTCTTTTTGATGTTGATATGTGGATTTTTGTTGAAGTCAAAGACTAGGAGGAAATGAAAGGAGTACTATGAACTAAATACAATGTTTGAGGATACTTGGAATGCCAAGCCGCCATGGGTTGAAGTGGTGCACATGGCAAGGTGCATCAAGTTAGATGCAAGGTCTATACCAAGATGGAGGACAATGAAAAGTTTTTGGCCCCTAAATTAGATAGCCTTTAGAAACACAATGGAAGATGGAAGGCCAAGTTAATTACAATCCCAAGAGTTTGTATAACTTATGAGTACTATAGTAACAAGGATTGAATGTCCATGATAAGAATTAATGTTTGTATTCTTCAGTTAAGAAGGACACCATTACTAACCAAATCTAGGATGTTATTGTTATAAAAAGGAATAAGTAATTGGTGCAATTTCTTGTTTGTTTCCACAATATGTTGGCTGAAGGTAATTTACCTAGGACTAATTATGAAAGCATGAGCTTGATCCACAAACCCATTGATCAAACACTGTTAGTTGGGAAATGGCAACTTGCACGCATGATTTGGTTGTGAACAAAACCAAATCTTTGGTTGAAGGTGATAGGTGCAATGATCTCTCTTTCTTGTGACGAAGTCACAACTTTTGATCAAGAGTCCTAGATTTCCATTCATGCTTATATGGTGGAAGATTAGCAACGAATGCCAAGTCTATTGTTAATAAATTTCTTTGCAACGTGTGGTTGATGGGGCCACTTATGATAACTTGAAAGTTTAGCATGTATTAGTGGATGCCATGGTGTTGTTTGGTGATTTGTGTTATTTTCATTAGTCTTCATATTTTCATAACTTTCCTTGCATACAAAATTCTACTATTTCCTAGTAGATTCTTCTATTAGTCCTCTCACAGCCACTCAGATAGAAAGAAAAATACCCTAGACACCATCGAATGCTCAACAAATTGACCCCTTTTACGTCTTGATTTTTTCCTTGAATAATACATAAATGATTATAATTGTCTAACCATTTTTACAAATTGACTTGATGTGACAAATCTTCTTGATGCAGAAATTGTTTTTATCAAGTTGACTAAGTACAATATTGCAACCCACAATAGTCTATTGACTTGCTTAAGTAGTTGACTTGTCCTATCTTTCCTTTATACTATTTTGCCTTCTAATTACTGGAATGTAAAAGTCTTTTCATTACAGCCAATTGTTAATTATGGACTTTTGAAAAGACTTTTGGAATTAACTAAATACATGAAAAAACTTTTGGGTTTTCTTTGGACTATGAGAGAAGCATGGATACAATTGCAACACATGTTCAATCTTCGTGCAAACATTTTAGAAAGAGTTTGGACTATAATATCGATTGGTGCAATAGCTCATACAACGCACACCAATCATGATTCAAGGTGCATTTTCCTCTTTCAATTTAATTATCACGACTATTTTAATGCCCTAAAATACATTCACGTTGTTAGTCTTGCAATTAGTTTAAATCTAATGCAATAATTGTTTAAGTTATTAATTGCAACTAATATACCCAAATTAATAACACTAGAGTCAACTTTCAATGTGTTTGGAACTTTAGATTGGGTGGCAAAAAAAGGATGGTTGTCAGTATCCAAACAAAAAATTAATAACAACCTAATATCGAAAGCCAATAGGAGCAACAATGAAATAGTAGAGCAAAATTTGTTTAAGCTATTCACTTAAAGCACTAATTTTGTTAAAACAAATATTCAACCAAACGTGCAGACAACATTGACAAAATCAACTAGCATACCAACTATGAATGTACCTTCCTTCATGGTTATTGTCCCTATTAATGTTTTGAGAATCCAATTACCAAAGTATCGCGATAATGACAATCCAATATTACACATTCAACAACTAACCAAATTATGTGTAACTAATGGTAAGGACACAAATGTTCATAAGATACAATACTTCCCAATTCTTTAAGACAAAAAGCTGTTGATTGGTTTGTTAAATATGAAACTACACATCCAATAGTAACATGGAATCAAGTACAACAAGCATTCATTACATGATTTAGTGAAATTTGAAGTGAAGGGCAAGTTGCTACAACTTTATGTTATGCCAAACAATAAATAAATAAAAATCAATGGAGGACTACTATGATCAATTCCTACGACTATGTGTAGTTATTCCATAACAATTTGATGATATTTATCTCCACGAAACATTTGGAGATGGATTATGAACCAAAGTAAAAATGGCTATCATAAGTATGTTGCAAATAACATTAACAAATGTAGTAGAATCTACAATTGTTATGAAAGAAGAATTACCAGTGAGGTGGAATAATATAACAAGATATCATCAAGCTAATTCAAACAATGAAGAATTAGATGATTGAAATGAAGAAGATCACCATAAAACCAAAAGGAAGGATTTTAAAGTACAATTTAACGCTATTAGAAGAGGTGTTTATTGCCATAACTATTATAATGAAATCCTTTCACTAAAGAATGTACACTTTTAGATAAGTTATGTCAAAGATGTAAAAGTAATGAACATAATAAAAATCATTGCCCAAGTCAAACAATAAGTGGAAGATGTCTATTAAAGGAAATTGTACCATAACACAAGGTGCAAGCTAAAGTACGTACTGATAATTTAAGAACAACAACAACAAAGTTATGAAACACCACCGTAGCAAAATTGATTTGGTAATTAGCAATACAATGGACGAAATTGGTGTGGAAGCAAAATCAAAACAATCATTATAATCAACATGGTTATAACCAAAATAATGGATTTAAACAAACACCTAAAGAAGTTTACATATTTTCGATTACAGTTTTAAATTAATTTTTAGTTACAAACGACATTTGTAACTAAAATGACTTGTAGTTGTGTTGGACAAGTTGCATAAAATTAGTTGCAAATGATGATGTCATGATGATGTCATCACATAGATAATGGATGAAGTATGTATTAGAGTTGACTGTATTTTTCATTTGTTAATCGTATAACACATGCAACTATCATGCAACTAGTGATTAGTTTATTATGACCAATGTCATGTTGCCACGTGACATATTCAAAGACATTAAATAAATCAAATTTTATACCGAATTTTTTTGTTCAACCATTTTTTAAAGGTCTTTAATTCATACATGCGGACAAATAGTTTTGTGCCACATGGCAACATTTATGATTTTTGAAACATTTCAAATAAAAATAAGTGGGTAGGTAAGGAAATCTAAAATAGGCGGGTAAATAGGTAGGTAGGTAAGTAGGCCTAAGTAGATAGGTAGATAAGTAAGTCGAGGTAGGTAAGTAAGTTGAAGCATGTAGGTAGGTAAGTTTTAGGACATTTTTGAATTTTTGAATTTTATTTTGGATTTAAACAAATTAGGGTTAAGCTTCTTTAATTGGCTCATCCCATTTGGAAAATCTTTTGTATTTTAATGTTTACAATGTATCTATTTACATAGTTGACACACTTGAAAAGGAAGCCAAACAATATGGGATAAAAATCTAGTTGCAACTTAGTTGTAAATAGTTTGCAATTAGGTTGTGACTAGATTTTTTATTCCATACAATTTGGTTTCCCTTTCAATTGTGTTAATTCCATAAATAAATAATTCATTCATTAACTAGTTAATTCATTAACTTCCTATCTACCTATTGAAGATAACATGTCGTAATGGCATCAAAATTAAAAGTTAGTATTCACTAATTAATTAATCAATAGTAACCATCCACCAATAATTAATATTAATATATTAATTAATAAAATATTAAAATGAAATAAATAATTAGTTCAAATTAAAAATTCATTAATAGGTAACTAATTGATTAATCAACTTTTTACAGTTGATTAATTATTATGTACTTAATCAAAATATTTAATTAATAATCATAATTTATTTAGTACTTAATATTTATCTCAAATTATTAATAAATAATTTTAATTTATTAATAAAAATTATTTGAATATTAAAAAACATATCATGAAACTAATACTAATAAATTATGCTCAATCATATCTATTCATATATAGGTTTAACACTTCAATCTAGTTAGGAAAACTATAAGAAAAACATTAAAACAACAAATCTTTTTATGGAGTTTAAAGCTTTTCTAGAAAATAATATCATTTTCTTCCCACTCCCAAAAATCAATGTTCTACAATGATCTCCTATCTCAAGGGCCAAAAATGATCACCTTTAAAACAGTCTTATGATCAATTCAAATTCAAATGGTGATGAAAACTATGTAAACTAGCTAATAAATCTTAGAAAAGTAATTAAGTAAGTATTAACTAACTAACTATTTATAATGAGTAATTACTCCCTTAACACGGGCTAATTCCATGTTTTCTTGAATTTGTTCCTCCATGAACTCTTGAACGGTTTGCCTCTACGAAGGACTTGGGGTTTTAACCTCCCAAGGCTTGATTTTTCACTTTGAATAACATGTTCTCAAGTAATAATTCTTCGAACTCCTTCAACCTATTCATCCTAACATGTAAAATGGGGTTGGGTTTGTTCAACTGTACCTTAATTGTTTCATATTGGCATTTCCAATCTTGGATTTGGGCAATCAAAGTTTATTTTTCCTTCTTAAACTCTATGTGAACAGTTCCTATTGTTCCATGAACTCTTGATAGGTTTGCTCCAAATCAGTTATATATGATACTATGTTGTTGTATACTGGACCCCTCCATTTTGTTGTAGTCCCACATCATTCGCTCAAAGTCAGTTTGGAGATGCTTCAAATTGTTGTGAGTTTTCCAATTGAGCTAACTGAGCTTGACATATTCGTCCTATAGGTTTTCAATTTTCCTAACAAATTGTTCTACTTCTTTCAACTTATTGGACAGGTTCTAGTTCTCATGCTAGACCTTATTCAATTGCCCCTTAACCATGACTAGTTATTTGTCATGGTTCTTAAGGGTTTGCTACATTATTTATAGCTTTAAGCTATAAGTTTGTAGGCAAGTTGGTTTCATACATGTTTTCCCTGGTTTGTTCATACTCAACTCTAAGGTTGGCAAGTTCTTATAATGTCCCTGATTAGGTTGTGGCATTATGGGTAGCTTGCTTTATAAACATATTAATTTGTTTCAAGTTATTTGTGGAATGACCATAAATTGGGACAAGTTGGGATATACAATATTGTGGGTTTTCTACATGAACATGTTCAACTACATGTTGTTTAGATTATGTCGTAAGTACCATAGGTTCAATAGGTTTAACTTGGGTGTTATCAATTACCTGGTCTAGATTGGGCTTAATTCTTCCTCTAGGTTGCCATGTGTAACTATTGCTTGAAGTTTTTCTCCACCTCCACCTCCCATCTCATTTGAACAGGTTTTCTCTTCATCTTCATCTAAGTCAACAACCTATGACTTGAAAGTAATTCTAGACTTCTTTTTTGTTGTGAGGTAATAGGTTCACAACTTAACTTGTCCCTTGGTGTAGGCGGTTTTGTATATGTCTTTGGTCTATGACATAGACATACTGGTAAATGCGAAGCTATGGTTGAACATGCTAGTCTTTTTTCCTTCAAGAACTACTCCCTTATAATAGGTTCCAATGAAACCTATCATCCTAAGCAACTTGTCACTTTTGGCTAACTAATGGCACAAGTTCTTTTGGGGTTGTTTTTAGTGAAATCACCTAAGATAATGGGAACCACTTCCTAAATAATATATTTAAGATAGGCTTGGAATAACAATTATTTGCTTTGGTTTTGTTAAACACTATGTTAATTGTTGCTTTCTTTTGAGATTATGTCCAACGAGTTAACTCAAACAGTAACTGGGTCAACATTATGTAACACTGGAGTTAATAGGTTGGCCCTTGTTGGCTAGGTCAAAAGTAGTAGCAATTTCGTTGCTAGAATATACTAACTTCTGTCGTTGATAAATTATTTGTAAAATGGTTACAAATCTCGCAAACTACACTCCATTGTTCATTTTTCACAAAAGCATGTGAACCTGTAATCTTCCTCAAAGTGGTTTTTGCTTCATCAAATGTTGCATTTTCAACATCTACTGCACCTTCTTTGGAAATCCCAAGTTGTTCGTGAATAAATACCTAACCACACATTCATCCTTGGATTCTTCCATCCATTAGTTCTTCCCAAGTTCATAAAAAATCTTGTAATAGGTCCTCTTGAGACACAATCCACTATAAGGTGAACATGTTATTTAAACTGGCTTATTTGGCCCATTTGAGTTTGTTGGCGTTCGTTTTAATCCACTTCAACATCTTCTAAGTCTCCTTTGCCTTAGACACTGTCTTTTTCTTAATAGGTTTCTCAACCTATTCTTTTACAGGCACTTTGCCTTTTCTCTTCATGGCTTTGGTCCTTGATCATGGGCATTAAAGAATAACACTACAAACAAGTTCTTTTCCAAAGAAAAATTGGAGAAAGTCTTTTCCATTGTTTCTATTCACAGGTTGTTGTAATTCAACTTCTTCCTCCATAGGTCCTAATTCAAGAGCTTGGGGTGTCTACTCCTCAGCAACATGTTGAAAAATCCTAATCTAAATTTGAAATAATTGTAACTTGCAGCTTTGGTGTTGTTATAACAATAGTAGTTCTTCTAAAAAAATTTAAAGTTGATTTTAATTCCTCTTCTAACTCCCTACTTTTCTATTGTTGTTCAAAAATTTTAAGCTCTTACGTTGTAGATTGACATGAAGCTAGAGGTTCAATGTAAATTGCTCTAGTTAAACAAACCTATTTTTCTCTCTCTCTTTCCACTTGTTTTTTCCTAACTACCAATGACGCAATCATGTGAGTGATGAGCCTTGAGCAAAAAGCTTTGAGCCTTGAGCTTGGAGACCATGATTTCATCCAAATATCATCGATTATGGTCATCCATGTCATCATCATCATTTTTTTTTCATCCAAAATTCATCTATGGACTTCATCCATCCATATTTTAAAAAATCGTCCAATTTTTTGACATCATTTTTCATTAATGTGATTGGATACACTTGTCATCCAACTTTGTCATCCATGACTTTTCATTCAAAAAAACCATCGAAAACAGCATGCCAACACAACGACCAACAATCAAGACACATTGAAAATAACCCATACCAAGCAAGGGGATGAGAGAAATGCAATTTTAAACACAATGGAAAAAACAATAGTAACATAAAATACTTCGAAAGGAATCCAATGTTAACTAAGGGGAAACATACACAAGAACCAAATGAAGCCAAGGGGACATAAATAAAATCTTAGTAGAAACCAGAAACTTAGTGTGACCAAGAGACAACACCATAATAACCAGATTGCTAGTATTATTGGGTTATTTAGGAAATTATAACATGGGCTCATGGTAATAGTATTCCATAGTTGTTGAAGTTAGATATCATCCTTCTTTAGTACACATTTCTATTTTATGTAATCACAACTCAATAATGCACCGTTTATTTCACTAATGTTAGCATAAAAAAATGATACCATATTTTTGAACAATGAACTACACACATGCTTACATTGGCTTTTACTTAGCATTATGTTGCCAAAATCATTGGCAACCAAAAACATACAAAGATGGCCCTTAGGGTTGGTAGTTAGACACATTAAATTTATAGGTTTTAGGGCGTACAAAAGACATAGTCCTAGTCACTAATGGATGGATGCTCATTGTAACAATGTAATAACCTCATTATAGCTTAAGGTACACTAATCACTAAAAGAAAAACCCCATGGTAGAAAATGTAATATAAATGCTTGCAATCTACCCATTTTGCCTTCTTCCCTAGTGCCCATATAGCCATCAACTTAAAGTTGGGACAACTACACTCCAGGTAGGCTCCAATTGTCACTACATATGTATGGATGCCCCCAAAAAGTCCTTGTTACCCAAATTTAGTAACATGTGACTTAAAAGCTTGATAATGTAAGCATGTTGTTAAGCCTAACATGTATCTTAACTTGTTATTTAACTTAACATGCATTATTGATATAACCAGTTACTAAACTTGGTAGGTAATGTTACTGGGTTAAGATGATAGGTTGACAGGTCAGTTAACTGGTGATATGTAGGATGTGTATTTGACAGAATTGATAGTTCAATAGGTAGTTAGACATGGTGTTTTAAAGAAATAAAATTGGATTATTAGTTTAAGTACTAGCTAATGAATGTTTATAATGGTTAGTCATGACTGTTGTATTATGAAATAGTTACTATAGGAACTAGGAGGACAAACTTGTTAAGGACTTTTGGATTTCATTCATGATTATGTGTTTCACTCTTCAATTAGTGAACATGGATCATTTTTCTTTCAACCTATTTCTTTCAAGCTTAAATAATTTGTGTATATGTTAATTTAGGATTTGTAGTAGTTTAAGTTTTATGTGTGTATTGTATATACCTGTTGCTGAAAAAATCTAAAGGTAATTAATTTTGATGGGAATAGAAAAACCTACTAAAGTCTTATTTGCAAAGAGAAAATCATACCAAACCCTCGTGCTGGCAAAACTATTGGTGGTAATTTCAGTGTTGCATTCATGCAAATTGCAAATGTCCACTTATTGTGGTGGTCAATACTTGGCTTAAATCGGTGAACTTATTTGCCATACCTCATGGTGGGCTATGCATCTTGATCTATAGGGATTTATTCCAAGTGACGTGACTTCCCTTGGATTGTACCAACAACTGACGAAGGAGCATCACATTCTTTTAAGCTTATGTGAACCCCACATCCTCAAGGCAATGAACCTCAACTTGGGTTAAATTTGTTCCTTTGACAATTGGCCACACCAAAGGTATCGTTGGTTTGTTTAATGCTTGTGGCCACTTGGTGCACATAAAACATTTAAATTTGTCATCTACACAAAACCAAAATTGATAGACTTTGAACTTTCACCCGACATGATAAATCAGAACTTTGTTTTGCTAAACATAAATAGGTGTTGGGGTCCTAACCTTGGTGGATTTACAAATTCGAGTTGAAACACTTTGAAATACAAAACACTTTGCTTGAATCACACACCATGCAATATGGAACTGATTTTTAGCACATTTTGTTTCCATTATCACTTTTCCATATCTAATTAAGGTCAATGTAATGCTAAAGGAAGCCTTGCCACTATAAGAAGGTGAGATATTAGAAGATGTCTTATTCTTTACAACACGTCCACCAACTTTAAACACTAAGAAGTTCATTTTGTCTAGTCGATGTGAGTCCATGTCTGAACCACGAAGCAAATCAACTCGTTTTTTATAGGAACCAAACACTTCCTCACCTTCAAGATGCAACACTTTTGAAAACAAAACATGACGCACTCCCAACTCCTTGAAAGACTCAAATGTGATTCCAAGTAGAAGACAACGGAAGAAGGAGGAGTCGGGGCACGTTCCCTAGCTCACAACACTTTGAGGGGTAGAAGGGCGTGTTAGAGCTTCGGGATGGGACTAAGAAGAGTTGACAAGCTTCACTCACTCACACGAGCCTGCACACAACCCACACAAAGTGGTTAGTGCATAGTTGGAGCACCTTTGGTGCTAGGACAAGCCACGGGCAACTCGGACACACTAGATTCACCATGGCTCGGACTTGGGGGAAGCCACCACCTTCCCCCTTATAATATACTCTGTGGCTAGCCACGGGGCCTACATCGAAATGGTTTTTCTCTCCTGGGACTCCCAAGTGGGAGTCCCGAAATCGCGCCAAATGGGACTCCCATGACTTTGGAGCCCCATAACTATGCGAGCAAATCTTGGATCTAAATGTGATCTAAAGCAAAGTTGTAGTTTTTGTTGAGAGCTTTCCAACGGTATGTCGCACACCCCCTACAGCCAAGTAAATCGGGTCGATTCTTGACTTTTTCTTGTTGGGAGTCAAATTGATAGTTTGACTCTTGGCCCTTCTTTTGGCCATAACTTATGTTTCAGATGTCCAAATGAGTAATGCGAGCCCATTTTAGACATCTGAGTTCTAAAATTTTTCTAATGATATAAAGAACGCCACGAGCCATTAAGTTTTGACCCTTGAAATCGCTTTCTGAAGTTTCAGGGGTCCACTGGGACTCCATCTCCCAAAGTGGGAGTTGCCTTGGGAGTGTGAAGGTTGACTCCCTCATACTCTCTCACACTTTCTTACACTCCTAGGAGTATGTGATGTGACTCCCGAGCTTCTTCTTGGCTTGACTCTCGGGCTTCCTTTTGTTTTGACTCCCAAGTTTCCTCTTGCCTTGACTCCCGGGCTTCTTCTTGCCTTGATTCCCAGGCTTCCTTTTGGCCCGCAACCTTGTAACCCTTTTACCTTGGTCCCGAGCCTAAAGCTAGGGTTGCGACAAAACACGCCCTTCAAAAAAACTAGACATGGCTTCAACAATCTTATACGGGATTTTGATTTCTTGTGGCAACTCTCAATTTAAGCTCAAGCTTATTAAACCCCTTGTCAAAAGGTCCACCACAAAGGAAGCCCTTATAATAGGTGGATTACACAAATGCCCATACCAAGTCATCACATGTCACAACATAAAGGTCACGTTCTTTCTTACCCAACTGTTTCAGCCACTTGTTATGTATTGTTTCGAAAAGTTACACAAATGGGCATATCTATTAACTCATCAAATGCGAAATATTATAAAATCACAAATGAAATTATTACACATTGGACTTAGTAAAAAAAAAAAGAAATGACCAATCTAAGGGGTCATGAATACTAACCTCTTTCATGAAGTTTGCCCATTGTGTAGAATGGAATTGCCAAAAACCCAACTTTGACTCCCAACCATTAAAAGTTAGAAATCACTTCGATTTCTTTGTGTGCAGGTGTCGTGCCACATATTGTTGGAAAGCTTTCAACAAGGGATACAATTTTTCTTTAGACCTCACCTCAATCAGAGGTCTGCACACAAAGTTATGGGCCTCTAAAGTTGCAAGAGTCCCAATTTCGAGAATTTCAGGACTTCCAATTGGGAGTCTTGGGACAAAATGACATTTGGGTGCTGGCCCCATGGTCAGGCACAGAGAATACTATAAGGGGGAAGGTGGTGGCTTCCCCCAAGTCCGGGTCGTGGTGAGTCTTGTGAATTTGTGTTTGCCCGTTGTTCGTCCGTGCACCAAAAATGCTCCAATTATGCACTAATCAACTTGTTGGTTGGTTTGTGCAGGTCCATGTGAGTAATTGAATTATTTGTCACTTTTCCTAGTCCCCATCCTGGAGCTCCAACATGCCCTTCTACCCCCAAAGTGCTACAAGCCAGGGAGTGTGCCCCAACTTTTTATCCTTTCGTTGTTTTCACATTTAGATTCGCAATTAGGTCTATCAAGGAGCTTGGGGGTGTGTTAGTTAAAAACAAACAAAAAATTTAGTAATGTTTAACACAACCTTGGTTTCATTATGGTATTTAGTGGATAGTCGCGTAAACAAAGATGATTTGAGATTCTTAAAGTAGTTAAGGGGGTTAATGAAAGGTCCAATGGAGATATAATAATTTTCAACCATTATAAACATGTATGATTAATTCAAGACAATATACAATTAAAATGATTAGGGTGATAAGGTGACAATTGCAACATGGATTTCACAATGAACAAATTTTTTATTTAGGTTATGGAGAAGCTCAAGGAAGAGCTGCAAGTACATGTTGAATCTTAAGTTATGCCATAGTGGTAATTCATAATCACAGGAAATATAAGATGTGTTGGATGGTGCGAATTAAATAATCTGCCTTGTTCTTAGGAAGTAATCAACGAGTCAAACAATGTAACCAACAATAGTGTCCAACATCAAGAATTGAAAACCATGTAAAAATTGAGGTGTTTTTAGTTTTGTAACAGCTTTCACAGATAGTTTCAAGTTCGTTGCTAAAATCGAGGTCAACTTATAAGAAAATCACAAAAGTACGAAAGTTCAAACATGGCTTCGAATAATGAAGCATGCCGATTTTTTTCAAGCTTACGTTTCGCGCAAATAGGGAACCCCATCACAAAATGGCACACTTAGTCCAACTCATGCATATGTTGGACCTCAAGCATGAATTCAATGTACGCCCTCACATATTGGCATAAGTTGTCAATTGTCACATTCACAAGGTCACGGAATTTGCATCTTAAGATGCAGTCGGAACTCTTTGGAATGAATTATAATTTAATGCATTCTTTGAAAAATTCCCATGTGTGACCATGGGTCTTCCCTTCCCCTTGCTTCACTATCCTCCACCATGTCAAAGCATAGCCCTTTAAATACGACTGGGCAAATTCCACGATAGAGTGTTGCCCAACTGACGCACTCCCAACTCCTCGAAGGATTCAAATGTGAGTCCAAGTAGAAGATAGCGGAAGAGAAGGGAGTCGGGGTACGCTCCTTAACTCACAGCACTTTCAGGGGTAGAAGGGCATGTTGGAGCTCCAGGATGGGACTAGGACGAGTTGACAAGCTTCATTCATTCACACGGGCTTGCACACAACTTGTCGCAACCCCTCTTTGGGACTAAGTGTGAAAATGCAACTCACACTCCCAAAAGTGGGAAAATGGAGTCCTCCGGGACTCCCAAAAACTCAGAGCTCGATTTGAGGGGTCAAATATCTTCGCATTGGAGTGTCCTTGGTTTCATTGAAAAGCTCTCAAAGTGTAGATGTCCAAAATGGCCTCGCATGAACCATTTGGACATCTGCAGCCCAAGTTATGAACAAAAGAAGGGCCGGGAGTCAAACTGGCAGTTTGACTCCCGACCACTAAAAGTCGGGAATCGACATCTTCCCGATGTCCGATTCAAGAGTGCGACATGGCGTTGAAAAGCCCTCGAAGAGAGTTACAACTTTGGTTTAGACTTTGTCTTTATCAAACTCTGCAGTCGGGAGTTATGAGCTCCCAAAGTCTTAGGACTCTAACTCGGGACAGTTTCGGGACTCCAACTTGGGAGTCTTGAAAAAAAGTGCCATTTGGATGTACCTCGGCGGAGAGCTGCAGAGAATACTATATGGGGGAAGGTGGTGGCTTCCCCCGAGTTCAAGCCATGGTGAGTCTTTTGTGTCAAAGTGCCCGTGGCTTGTCCCAACACCCAAGGGTGTTCCCAAATGCTAACTAATTCTCTTGTGATTGGTTTTGGATGCAGATTCAAGCTTGATAATCTAGTCCCTCTTCCTAGTCTAATCCCGAAACTTCTAGCACGCCCCTCTACCCCCTTTTAGTGCTGGAAGTCAGGAGCACCCCACAAGTCCTCATTTTCCGCAACTTTACATAGTTGGACCCTCAAGTGGGTTCAACAAGGGACTTGGGAGTGCGTCACAACCCACATAAAGTGGTTAGTGCATAGTCAAAACACCTTTGGTGTTAAGACCAGCCACGGGCAACACATACACACTAGACTCACCATGGCCCGGACTTGGGAGAAGCCACCACCTTCCCCTTTATAGTATACTTTGTGGCTGGCCACGGAGCCCACATCCAAATGGCTTTTCTCTCCCCGGACTCCCGAGTGAGAGTCTCGAACTTGTGCCGGCTTGAATTCCTATGACTTTGGAGCCCCATAACTTTTTGAGTAAACCTCGAATTGAGATGTGGTCGAAAGAAAAATTGTAGCTCTTGTCAAAAGCTTTTCAATGATATGTCACACTCCCTCTGTAGCCAAGTAAATCAGGTCGATTCTTGATTTTTTTTTGTTAGGAGTCAAATTGATAGTTTGACTCTGACCTTTTTTTGGCCATAACTTGTGTTTCAGATATTAAAATGAGCAATGCAAGATCATTTTAGACATTTAAGTTCTAAGAGCTTTCCAATGATATAAAGAACGCCACAAGCCATTGAGTTTTGACCCCTAAAATCGCTATCTGAAGTTTCGGGAGTCCACTAGGACTCCATCTCCCAAAGTGGGAGTTGCCTTGGGAGTGTGAGGGTTCACTCCCTAATACTCTATCACACTTTCTTACACTCTCGGGAGTATGTGATGTGATTCCTGGGCTTCTTCTTGGCCTGCACCCTTGCGACCTTTTTGTTTTAACTCCTGGACTTCTTCTTGGCCCGTAACCTTGTAACCTTTTTGCCTTGGTCACAAGCCCAAGGCTAGGGTTGCGACACCAACCTTAGCAACATGGAGGTGATCCTCCATCTCTACAAGCCAAACATCCATATCCTTCTGATTTTGGACCCCATCAAAATTCATAGGCTTCGTAGGCTTGATTCCTACATTTTTAGATGATCTTCCTTTGAGGGCCTTAACTAACTTAGTGAAATGAATGCTATTCATTTTAAACAAAACCTCCAATGTTCTATAGTGAAAAGGACTTTGGTTAGTTACTCTTTTTCATTTTTGTGATCATCGCAGTTGTCATAGTCTTCTTGTTCTTCAAAATTCTCTTGTTCCTCCTCCCTAATGGTTTCAAATGGAACACTTATGTTGTAACCCTAGTTTTGGGCTCACAACCATGGCAAAGGGGTTATAAAGTTGCAAGTCAAGAAAAAGCCCGGGAGTCAAGGCAAAAAGGTCGCAAGGGTGCGGGCCAAGAAGAAGCTCAAGAGTCACATCACATACTTCCGAGAGTGTAAAAAAGTGTGAGGGAGTATTAGGGAGTGAACCCTCACACTCCCAAGGCAATTCCCACTTTGGGAGATGGAATCCCGGTGGACTCCCGAAACTTCATAGAGCAATTTCAGGGGTCAAAATTTAATGGCTTATAGCGTTCTTTATATCATTGGAAAGCTCTTGCAACTTAAATGTCTAAAATGATCTCGCATTGCTCATTTAGACATCTGAAACATAAGTTATGGCTAGAAGAAGGGCCGAGAATCAAACTGCCAATTTGACTCTGGACTAAAAAAAATCAAAAATTGACCCGATTTACTTGGCTATAGAGGGCGTGCGACATACCATTAAAAAGTTCTCAACAAGAGCTACAACTTTGCTTCAAACTACATCTCAATGTAAGGTCTGTTCGCAAAGTTACGGTTCTCCAAAGTCGTGGGAGTCCCAGGAGAGAAAAACCATTTGGACGTAGGCTTTGTGGCCAGCCACAAAATATACTATAAGGGGGAAGGTGGTGGCTTCCCCCAAGTCTGGGCCGTGGTGAGTCTAGTGTGTCCGTGTCCGTGTTGCCCATGGCTTGTTTTAACACCAAAGGTGCTCCAACTATGCACTAACCACTTTGTGTGAATTGTGTGCAGGCCCGTGTGAGTGAGTGAAGTTTGTCAACTCTTCGTAGTCTCATCCCAGAGCTCCAACACGTCCCTCTACCCCTCAAAGTGTTGTGAATTAGGGAACGTGCCCCAACTCCTCCCTCTTCGACTATCTTCTACTTGGACACACATTTGAGTCCTTTAAGGAGTTGGGAGTGTTGAGAATTCAAGCTCAACTAGTTAGGTTTCATTAGTTACTGGAGTAGGAAAGTAACTAAGTTACTTTCACAAGGTTGAATTACTTTCGTTACTTATTTTAGTTTGGTTATTTGTGGTTTGGTCTTGTAGTTAAATACCTTGGTGTTGATGGTTTGGTTCTCTTTTCTTCATTACACAAGTTTGTGTATTTCTTGTGACAAGAACCTTGGAGAGTTCTTGTGTTTTGTGTTGTGAGCATTATGTTGTAGTTTCCTTTCAATAAAGATTTATGTTTGCACTTGAGTAGATCTCCTATTTGTTAACATTCCATAATATTTGCCTACTATAATCTTTGTTGAATTTTTACCCATGATGAATTTTTATGTGTGTTTCAAATAGTTGGTTTTTTAATATTTGATTCCATATTCATCTCACTTCCTTATTTTTTTATCATATTTCCACGTTTATCATTCAACCCATATTATTCTCAAGGTTCCCTTCTCCTCGTCTTCTATAATGTTCAAATTTGTGTTTGATTACATTTCATTCTATGGCACCTTCTTTCTTGTTCATTACTATTCGTGTGTCCTTAGTAACATGGTGATATTTCACGTTGTTGGATGTTCCAAGTTCACCATCATGGTCGACCATTCAAGGACAACTTTGGTCTTTGAATAATGTTGTGTTATGTTTTCTTTTTAGTTGGGATCCTTACATATATCCAAGGATGTTTTGTATGATTTTAATAACTTGGTCTTAAGTTTGTTATATAATATCCCTACAACCTCCTCTAAATAAAAACAATGGGTGGTTGGTTGTGGGTGTTATTGCATTGTTGGCGATAATTTTACTCGTAACTTTTAAGAAACAATCTTGACGACAAGAAAAATAAGGTTTGTGGTCAAGATTGTGAAGCAAAAACACGATGTTAGCAACACTTGTCATTAGTGTTTAGACGCATCTACTACTTCTTTTTTCATGAATCGTCTAATTCTTCCTCAAGTGACAACTTGACACCTCATCTTTCGTCCATAAAATCATTGAATGGGAATCCTCAATTTGGCTCCTTGCAGTCATAGTCTCCTTCATCATGATTAGTTTTCGTGTTATCATCATAACCTTCCACCTCTTTTCCAAATATTCAATTTGTTGTTTCTTACCTTCATGCAATGGCACTACCAAGATGTAACTGCAATGAGTTGCAGAATTTGGATTATGACAAGATACCTCTTCAAAAAGTCCAATTATTGTTGATTGTTTTTTACGGGGATGTCTTGTTTGAATTATTGTCTGTCCTTCGCAATGTTCATGGTTCTCCAAAATTGTAAGGCATGGACAAAAAATATGATGGCCATGTTTGATACAAGGTGATATGAAAAATAATTTTGGGTTAAACTTTAGGAAGATTCGTAGCTTAAGTCAACTGCATTGTCTGCATGGTGATTGTGAGAATTTTGTGCACTTTGGCATTCACAATGAACTATTTTGGTGCTGTGAGTGCATTCATATTCCAATCGCAGGTCAAATGGAACTAACTACATCCATTCCATCATTTGGATGCAAATTTTGTCATGTTCATCCTTTATGTGTCATTAATTACAATGGGTGAACCTATTATGTTGTGCATAAACTCCAATCCTTCTCAAGAGTGGTGATTCATCTTAGAGTACACAATCATCTTGTTATGGATGGCAAGTGTAGGGAGTTTGTGGACGAGACTAAAAGGTTGATCACAAAGGAGGTCAATTGCATGCTTAATGCAAAGATATTTGTGAGTTCCCTAAGTGCTAGCAAAACCTTCTTTGCTAGTCATCTATTTGATGGTTGTAGTGATAGCATAATAGAGTTTTTTAAAGGTGAACAATTGGAGCACATCTAGGACAAGTTTTGTGAATTGAACTCTCCCAACATTTGTAACCTCATTAATTATTTCAAGCATCATCTAGGTGGTGGTTATATTGATAACATCCTTGAATTGAAGTCCAAGAGTTGATATGATTACATTTAAAAATGTTGTTTCCTTGGACAAGTTTTAGGACAAAAGGTGTTCATTTTCAAAATGTCCATAAACTCCTAATGTGGGGAGTGGAGCGAGTCTTGTCACACGAATGCAACTTCCAAGGGATTTGCAAAATGTTTAGATCATGTTTGATAATGTGAAATGTGTGGCTAGTTGGACAACTATGGCTTGTCATGTGTATAATCTAGTTTATTGTAAAATGATGACCACTATAATTTGTGATTTGTAGTATGAAGACATGGAGTTTCAACAAGTAATGTGGACAAAACTTAATGACATGATGTTGAAGCACAACTTTCCAAAATCGAAATTCAAGGGATTCATGGCTAATAATGCACAATCCAATTAGAACGTGGTTATAATTGTTTATGGATTGGGGGACCCTTCTATGAGGATGTTGATAAGGAGCGCACATGTTTATTCCACTAGACTCAATCACTTAATAAACACACCAAAATATTGTTCAAACCCAAATTGCAAGATTAACACATTGTTCTTTGCCATTAGTATAAGGGCACAAAATCCATTTAAGAGGTTGACTATTGCAACCTTAACCTTGGGTTCACGACCAAGACAAGGGCTTGCAAAGGTGTAGGCCAAGATTGAAGCCTAGGAATCGCATTTCATGCTCCCGGGAGTGTAGGGGAGTGTGAGGGAATGAACCCACACACTCCCAAGTGGGCTCCCATTTTGGGAGTTGGAGTCCCGATGGACTCTCAAATTTTTAGAGGGCGATTGTAGGCACTAGAAGAAAAACATCTATTTTCGACTTGCTCTTTGCGATTAAATTTTAGTTGCAAGAAACATTTTGCAACTAAAATCCTTTTAGTTGCCTAAGACAAGTTGCATGTGATAAATTAGTTACAAATGACAAAGAGTATTGTATGAAAGAAAAAATCAACAAATACATTTCATCCTTTGACTCTATTGTATAAGTATTGTCACATGCGACTAAGATGCAACTATTTTGGTCACAATTGAAGGCAAATCATGTGTTGCCACGTGTCTCAATATATGATCATTTATATTATTATTATTATTATTTTGAAATAATCTAAGACGTTCAATTCAAATACTTAAATGATCTTATATTATGACATGTGGCCCAATGTAAATATGCCACGTGGCATTAATTTTTAATATTAATATTAAGTTGGTAGGTACCAAAGTAGGTACATAAATAGGTGCCTATAATCCTTACCTACCGACCAACCTACTTAGGTAATAAAGTAAGTAGGTAGGTTCTACCTTAGGCTAAATATTTACTCATTTAAATAGGTACTTAGGAAGGTAGGTACATAGGCCGATTTAGATGGGTAGGTCAAACTAGGTACCTACTTAGCTAGATTGATAAGTAGGTTGGGGAGGTAAGTACTTTAGAATTGTGCATTATTTGTTTTTTTGTTTTAGGTTGAAGCTTTTGATTAGTTCATCCCCATGTGCACAATTTTTTTAATGTGAAATTATATAGGCACACCCCTTTGTTTATATAGTGTTCAAAATAGGAATGCAGAACAAACAATATGGGATAAGTTTTGAAGTTGTAACTTCCTTACAAACTAAGTTATAATTCCAAACCTTTCTTCATGCCTTACTTTCTTAGGTTTTTAGATTTTTAAACAATTCAAGTACTGGATAATTAAATATTCATTTGATTCATAATGATGAAATTTACATATATTTAAATTATAAATTATACACTACAAATATTCATTATTCATTATCAATTACTTAAAATAAATAATACCTTCTTAATATTTTAACAAACTAGCTATCTAGCTATTCACAAATTATTAATACATAACTCATAAATAATAAAATATTTAAAAATATTTTATTACTTTTTAGAATCTGATCAAACTATATATAATAAAATTAATGTAAAAAAAATTAATGATTATAATTTAAAATTAAATACTTTAAATACTTATTTTAAATTATAAATAATGAATTAATAATTATTATTAGAAAGTAAATTTTTACACAAATTCTTTAAAAACTATTATTCAAAAAATTACATTACTTATTGTATAATAACATTTATTGTCGTAAAAATTATTATAGGTCAAGTAATTTTTTTCTCTTGGTAATTATTAACTATAAATACAATAATTTGTTAAACATAACATTAATTTTCATAATTACTGTAAAATTACTATAAAATATTTATCATAGATAATTAATCACGAATTTTTGAAAGATAATATTATTGTATAATAATTTGTGAAATTAAAATCAGTAAAATAATTATTTTAACTACACTATAATTTTTCCAAATTTTTAAATCAGGTTTGAAGTTATAAATTAAAGAGTGTGAATAATTATGTTCAATTAGAAAATAATTATGCACATGCTAATTAATTCTTATATGAAGTAATTACAATGATTTTAAAGTAATGTCACATTAATTTAATTAATTAATTTCTTCTAATATAAGAATATAAATTATATAATATACAAATCTATGTTATAACAATAATTATTTAATAAACATAATCATTTATAATTATTTATAAAAGTGATTTATTATGGATAACACTAGTAGAAAAAACCTTTGAAATTCAATCAATAATTTTTTGAATTAAAATATAAATTTAAGATTCCAAAATAGTAATT
>Ga0209611_10000349_pt1 | contig 65323 bp, 54 predicted proteins | sample S1TSphgellanicum_3_FD_187693 | JGI IMG/M metagenome (GOLD analysis project Ga0209611, IMG submission 187693) | Host-associated microbial communities from peat moss isolated from Minnesota, USA - S1T2_Fc - Sphagnum magellanicum MG (SPAdes) (version 2) | ecosystem: Host-associated > Plants > Peat...
AACCCTAACCCTAACCCTAACAGTGGGACCATGTGACACATGGCGATTCAAACTCTCAAAATATTAGTTGCATTTGCAACTACATTGTGCGGTCACTAGGTTGCCACATGGCATGATCCTGATAATTAAACCCTATAACCCTAACCCTAATCTATGCCACATGTACAATGACATAGCATGGTTGATCAAGCCTTAAACCCAACACGTGTCTGCACCCCAACGGCTACGACTTGGACGGTCTAGATTAATCAAAGTAATTCTTAAAATTAAATATTTAATTACAAAATAAAAGTACACGTGTTCGCATACAATTGGGTTAGCAAATTAACATGTAATGCAGTGTGAACGCAACCCTTGTAGTTGCATGCAGTCGCACAACCAATTGCTAGTATAGAGTATGGGTGGATAAAACCGTATAACCCAACCGTATGTACTTGTATTATACGACTTTCGCATGCAACTACAAATTTCATGCAACTTGTCTTAGGCAACTGGGCGAATTTCCAATTGCATGTGTCGCATGCAACTGAAAACCAGTTGCATAAGACAGTTGCAAAATGCCAAATTTCTAGTAGTGAAAGGTGATAATGAAAATGACGTAATTTCTAGAATGTTATACCTCAACTCTCATTGTCCCATAGGAAAATAATTTTGTTATCAAATTGCATTACTCATTGCTTGTGATGGGTTATGGTCACATACATTTTTCAAATGTTGGGTGCCTCTTTGGCTACAAAACAAAGAGGAGTTAGTTTACATACAAGTTAATTAAGATATTTTTCTTATTTGGATATCAAAGTCTTATGAACCTTGTTTTGATAGAAGTTTCTCCTATTTTTATTTAGTATGAGATGGTGAGTTCTATGCATAACCTTTAGGGTTTTGGCTTCATCAACCAAATGTTTTCTTGAAGGTTTCCATTATGTTTTGTAAATATTATGGGATGATGGACTTTTTGCATAACTTTTAGGGTTTAGGCCTCATAAACCAAACTTTTCTTGGAGGTTTCCCATAGGTCTTGAAAAATTATGGGATTTGATGGATTATGTGCACAACTTGGTGAATTCACACTTGTTTAAACCTTGTCATGGAACTTTTCCATGTTTCTTTTATTATATTGGATTATGTTCTTTATGTGTAAATGTTAGGGTTTGGGCCTCGTAGACCTTGTTTTCATGTCTCCAATACTTAATAGCATGAATTAATTCCCTAAAGCCTAAAAGTTATGCACAAAGTCCATAGTCCCACAATATTGATAGGAATATGGGAAACATGCACGAAAACAAGGTATTGGAGGCATTGTTTGTATTTGAATTAATGCCCAATAATTTGATTTGGGCACTAATTCAAATATATTATTGAGGAGATTTGTTCAAGTCATTGGGGATTGTGGTTTCATTCTCTTTGGATTCATATGATAATTTTGCTAGTTCATGTTAGGTTTTTCAACACAATACATATGGTGCCAATTTCAAACATTATTATGGGTGCTACTTTGTGGCATACATTGAAACCTTGTTCAAAGCGAGTGTTCACATTGTGAAGTAAGAAAATATTTTCCATATGACTTGTTTGTTGTTATTATAATGCAAGCAACGATCCCCCTTAATGAGGAAACATTCATTATCTTCTTTAGGATCATACTTTTGGTTCAATCTTAATGGTTATAACCAAAATTACCCTAAAACTCCAAATATCGAATTAAAATGTGTTCATATGTAGTTATAATGAGACTTTGAAATAATTGGATGCAATATGTTTCCAACATATTTTTAATGCAATGAACACCGCATGTTAACAAAGGTACCATTTACTAGTAGACAATAATCTTTTCAATTGTTATTGTAGGGTTTATGGTTGCATGCCCTACTAGAAAAATTGTCTTTTGCAACTTGTCTTATGCAACTAAAAATTGTCGCATGCAACTATTTTGGAGTTGCATGCAACATGTGCAGTTGCAAAATAGTTACATGCGACATTTTTTAGTTGCATAAGACAAGTTGCAAAAGACAATTTTTCTACTAGTGATGTGACTTGATACATTGTCCATAAGTAGTTTTATGAAAATAGAATATCATATGGAATGGAATTGATGTCCAAATGGGTTATTACAATGTACCAAAGGTTTCATAACATTGGATACCTTGAGAATATAGAGGGTATGTTACCCAAATTTAGCAACATGTGACCTAATAGGTTGAAAATGTGAGTAGGTTGTTAAACCTAACACATGATTTAACCTGTTATTTAACCTAACCTTTAACATTAACCTCACTGATTATTGAACTTGATAGGTGATATTATACTAGGTTGAGAAGATAGGTTGATAGGTTAGTCAACATGTAGCCTGCAAAACATGTACTTAGCAAAACAAGTAGTTGAACAAGTAGTTAAACAAGGTGTAGTTAAAAAAAAATTGGACTGTTAATATAGGTATTGGCTAATGACTGTTTATAATGGTTAGTTATGACTATTATATTTTGAAATAACTAGTATAAGACTAAGAGGACATACTTGTTTTAGGGACTTTTGATTTCATTTTTTTGGTTATGTGTTTCATTATTTCATTTTGGAACATGAATCATTTTCTTTCAACCAACTTTCTTCAAGTTTTTAATAATTTGTGTACATGTTTGTTTAGGGTTTGTTGTTATATTTAGTTTTTAGTTTTTTGCATGTAATTTTTGTTGTAAAAAAAACTTATTGCTGGAAAATTCAGAAGTTGAACAACTTGAATGGGAATAGAAAAACTTGTTAACATTTGGTGACCATGTAGTGGATTAGAATTTTAAAACAATCACACTTAGAATTTTTAATTTGATTCAGTAGTTCTATTGGATTAGGTTTGAAAAGTAATCATGTTTGAAATTTTGATTTATTTTATGTTTGTTTGTTTTTGTGACAACTTTAGGATTGAAGTTCTTGCTTCTTGATTTAGTTTGAAAACATTAGGAATAGGGTGAGGTTAATGTAAATTTTTGAAGTAAAACATGCACCCAATTTGGGAATGAAGTTTTTTATAAACTCCTAATTGTTGGGAGGGGTACTTCTAAACAATTTATGTTAAAAAATAATGCAAGGGCTTTCCTAGAACCTATTGATTTCAAATAATGTCAAGAGTAGTTATTAGAAGTCTTAGAAAACAATTAAAATAAGTCAAACATAAACCTGTTTCGAAATGTGTGCATGAGCAAGATGAATAACAAATGCAACTTATGGGAAATGAACTTGTGAATGCACCAAATTCAAATGCATCACAAAGGGGAGAAGTCAATGAACAACATAAAAAATTATAGTATAATCAATTGTGTAAAAAGACCTAGTAGCACTTTCAACCACTCATTAAAAAACACCGTGAATAATAACCCAACCACATGTAGTGAGTGTTTATCATGATGACAACCATGAACATGTTTGGCCATTTGATGAAGTTGTCTTCACATGACAACCATGATGATCTGCAACCCCAGGTTATAATTTACCCAAAACTAGTGCACCTACCCCAATTGTAACATCTATTGGTTTTCAAAACCACCCACTAAACATCAACATCAATTGGGTACCCACTAATTCGAAGATGGAACGATTTCACCTACTCAATAAGTTGGAATAGCTTCGTCACATTGATCGAAGACCGTCTAATCAATCAGTTGCCATACCACATTTGTAACTTGTTAAACCCTAAACAACACCCACAATTGTTCAACAAGGAATCACATATCCATAAGGCACCTCTAGCCTATTAGATTAGTACTTGGTCCAGGTGAAAGATCACAAGTTTCGCATCACAGATTGATTTTAGGAGGAAACCAAGGTGCTGGAACTATATCATGTTTGTATTGTCAACATGTGGGAATCTTGTTCAATTTCTACCCATTTGTTGATGATAAATTAAGGTAGTTATTAAGGGAGGAGGCTATGAATATTCATCAACCTGTTTTTCTAACCACTACAACAATAATACTCAATGTGTTTATATTAAAAACTCAAGCCATGAATCCTAGTATAGGTCATACAATAGTATTTGTTAATTATGAACCAACCTGGTCACAACTTGTCGCACCAATTGTGATGCGCTCCCAAACTCCTTGATAGACACAAATGTAAGTTTAAGGTGAAAATATTGGAAGAGTAAGGAGTCGGGGCACGCTCTTTAGTTCATAGCACTTTGGGAGTAGAGGGCGTGCTAGAGCTCCAGGATGGGGACTAAGAAAAATGATAAGCATCAACTATTCATAGAACTTGCACAAACCAAACAACAAGTTGGTTAGTGCGTAGTTTGAGCACTTTTGGTGCACGGACAAACCACGGGAAACACAGACTCACAAGACTCACCACGACCCAGACTTGGGGGAAGCCACCACCTTCCCCCTTATAGTACACTCTGTGCCTGGCCACGAGGCCAGCACCCAAATGGCATTTTGTCCCGAGACTCCCAAGTGAAAGTCCCGAAATTCCCAAAATTAGGACTCTTGCAACTTTGGAAGTCCATAATTTCGTTTCAAGACCTTTGATTGAAATGAGGTCTAAAGCAAAGTTGTAGCCCTTGCTGAGAGCTTTCTAACAGTATATGGCATGCCACTTGCATGTAAGGAAATTGGGGCGCTTCTTGACTTTTACTGGTCGGGAGTCAAATTGGCAATTTGACTCCTGGCCCTTCTTTTGGCCATAACTTACATTCTAAGTATTGAACTGGGTCATGCAAGCCCATTTTAGGCATCTACGTTCCAAGAGCTTTTTAATGATATAAGGAACTTCTCAATCCAATGCCTTTTGGACTTTGCAATCGCCCTTTAAATATTATAGAGTCCATTAGGATTCCAACTCCCAAAGTGGGAGCTCATTTGGGAGTGTGGGGGCTCATTCCCTCACACTCTCTTACATTCCTGGGAATATGAAATGTGACTCTTGGGTTCATTTTTGGTTTGCACCTTCGCAAGCCCTTGTTTTGGTCACGAACCCAAGGCTAGGGTTGCAACAAATTATATCAGGTAAAATCAATATGTTACCTATTTCAACATACCCAATGTGGTATAATGTCATACCCCCTTTTGTGCCTTTAGAAGTTTGTATTCAACATATATTTAACTAGAACAAAAGGATTTGATTCCTCAATCTTTAAGGATTATACAAGTTATGTACCTGGGAATGTGTACCCAGTACTTGAACAACCTATTGTACCACCAACATATACAACATATTTTGTTAGAAATCAATTTCCTATAATGGTTCAACCAATGGCTAGCAAGGATAAATAACTTGTTTAGCAACCTATTATTGCACTTGTTCCAACCATTGTACAAGTGACTACCAATTTTCCAACTTATGTACCTAGAGGTTTTGCTCACCAACCACCGAATGGAGGACAACCTTGATACTCATTATAAAAAATTCATTCAGAGGAGATCTGCCTGGAAGACCATTTTTTAATCCACTTGTTAGATCTTATGGATGGTTAACACCTTATTTGCATATGTTTATACCACCATGGTATCAACCACCTATTGTGCAACATGTATTAAAACTAGTAACCAAGTTGCCATACAAGAAGTTATAATATCCAAACTATGTCAAGGACACTAATCTTGATGATCACATAAGAGTATTCAAGAAGGCCATTAAAGTTAATGGTGAAACAATGGAAGCTAACATCATCAACTTGTTTGGTTTTACTCTAAGGGATAATATTTCTGAATGGGGAGAAAATTATGTTTAAGACCATTCAAATTGCACTTTTGAAGAGTTGGAACAAACATTTGGCAAACGATTTAGAATTATAAAAAACGATGAAAAGGTCTACATGCAATTACAAACATACAACAACAAACCGAAGGTGTTGAGGTTTACTATGAATGCATGTTGAAACTAGCAAATTGTTTACAAGTTAAAGCAACATATGTTTTTCTCACCATTGTTTTCAAGGTAGGTTTCACTAGTAGAAAAATTGTTTTTTGCAACTTGTAAAGAGGTACCAGTTGTACCAATCGTTATACTTAAATCTACATAACTTGTAGCAAAAAGTAAAACCCAACCTATCAAATTAAGAAAAACACCTCTTTGTTATCCTTGTATAATTTGTAGAACATATATATGGAGAATGCCCTAAGAAGATTGAGCTACAAAACATGTTTAAAATTAAACCTATTAGTTCTAATGCAACGATAACACCTAAACTGCCTAAAATTAACAACGTGCCAGTTAATGTAATAGTTGATGTTACCATTTATAGTCAACAGTCGAAACAATAGGTGTTTAAAGAAAGGGAGCTAGTTAAAGCCAAAAGAGCTATAGATTGGCAACAAGAAGAATGTCTATGGGATTCATTTATTGAAATTGTTAAATAGCTACAACATGGTCGGATTAATAAACAACCCTGATGCACTCCCGACTCCTTGAAGGACTCAAATGTGAATCCAAGTATAAGACAACGGAAGAGGGAGGAGTCAGGGCACACTCCTTAGCTCATAACACTTTGAGGGGTAGAAGGGCATGTTGGAGCTCCGGGATGGGACTAGGAAGAGTTGACAAGCTTCACTCACTCACACGGGCCTGCACACAACCCACACAACGTGGTTAGTGCATAGTTGGAGCACCTTTGGTGCTAGGATGAGCCACAAGCAACACGGACACACTAGACTCACCATGGCCCAAACTTGGGGGAAACCACCACCTTCCGCCTTATAGTATACTCTATGGCTGGCCACGAAGCCCACATCCAAATGGCTTTTCTTTCCCGGGACTCCCGAATGAGAGTCCCGAAATCATGCCAATTCAGACTCCCACGAATTTAGAGCCCCTTAACTTTGCGAGGAGACCTCGAATCGAGATGCAATTCAAAGAAAAGTTGTAGCTCTTGTCAAGAGCTTTCTAACGGTATGTTGCATGCCCTCTGCAGCCAAGTAAATCGGGTCGATTCCTGACTTTTTCTAGTCGGGAGTCAAATTAGCAATTTGATTCTCGGCCTTTCTTTTGGCCATAACTTATGTTTTAAATGCCCAAATGAGCAATGTGAGCACATTTTAGACATCTAAGGTCCAAGAGCTTTCTAATGATATAAAAAACGCCACAAGCCATTGAGTTTTGTCCCCTAAAATTGTTCTCTGAAGTTTTGGGAGTCCACCGGACTCCATCTCCCAAAGTGGGAGTTGCCTTGGGAATGTGAGGGTTCACTCTCTCATATTCCCTCACACTTTCTTACACTCTAAGGAGTATGTGATGTGACTCCCGGGCTTCTTCTTGACCCGCACCCTTGCGGCCTCTTTGCCTTGACTCCCAGGCTTCCTCTTAGCCCACAACCTTGTAACCTCTTTGCTTTGGTTGCGAGCCCAAAGCTAGGGTTGCGACAAACCCACTATCATTAATGAGGAGTCATTGTAGAGTAATTGGGTTGGACTACCTAATAATTTTACTACAGTTCAACAAGTTGAAAACAATCGAATTAGTGATGTAAACTAACAACTTGTGATTTCAGAATAGATTATAACATAAAAGACTTTAGAAAAAATTCTAAAGGATATTAGTAAACAAGTCTTGGAGACCAAGTATACATTGAACTTGGGTCAATTGTTGTGAATGATCCTCAATATCAAATGTTACATTTTTAACCTAGTACCATTAAAACCTATTTTACCATAATCAACAATTGCATTAATTACCATTGATCATCAAATGCTAGTGATACAAGTTCAAGTAAGTAAGAATTTTTATTGAAGATGTACTTCTAGATGGTGGTTCTAGAGTTAATATCATTATGAATTAATTGAGAATGTAGTTAGGTATGTTAAAACCAAAACCTACACCTTACAACTTACACATGACTAATCAAACCATTACCAAACCTTTAGGTCTAATAAAAGATCTTAAAATTCTTATTCATGAAATTCCCTATGCAATAATTTTCATTGTGATTTAGAGTAGTGTGTTAAACTCTAGCTATTCTATGTTGTTAGGCCATCCTTGGTTAAGTGATGCAAATGTGTTTTATGATTGGGGCAACAATATTATCATTATACAAGGAATTGATACAATCAAAACCATACTTGTTACTAAGAAACTTGGAACACCAACCAAGCGTCCGAAAGTGTAAGTTTGTTATGATTTCCATTATAGAATATCCGACGAAAAAGAAGATTTGATGTTTGCTACAAAACCGAAATTGTTTGCAATAGGAACCATAGCTATCCCTACATCAGTTTGGTTAGATCAACTTGTTAAGTTGATTACATTAACAAGTTTGAATATAGTTGAACATGTAGATGTACTTGTTGAACTTGTATTTGTACTACATGTTTTGTCTAATATAAATGTTGAACTGATATCTGTACTACTTGTTAAGATAACTATATCCCTTGACATTTTCAAACAACATTTAATAGAAACTTTTTTCCACCTCAAGTAAAAGAATTGGAGATTGATGAGACGCTTACTCAAATTAGAGTTCAAAATCTTCACATTAATGATTAGATGGACTATCACCAAAAAAGAGTAATTGACTAAAATCAACCTAGATTCTAAAGAAAACTTGCAACAAGTTAAAATTAGTGTTGATCTAGAACCTATTGTCAATTATCAATTAATTGAATTGCTAAAGGAGTTCAAAGACATATTTGCATGGACTTACAATTACTTGAAGGGTATACCATTTGAGATAGTTCAACATCGGACTGAGTTGGACACATCAATACCACATGTTCATCAAGCAAGTTACTAGTTAAATCCTAATTATGCTACTATTATCAAACAAAAATTGCTTATTGCAGGTTTTATTAAATATGTTGAATAGGCTACTTAGCTATCACCTATAGTTGTAATGCCTAAGAAAAATGGGAAACTAAGAATTTGAGTGGATTTTAAGAAGCTTAATGATGCTACTAAAAAAGGATCCATACCTATTACCTTTTATTAATGAGATTATTAACATTGTAGCCAAACATGAAGTTTATACATTTTTAAATGGTTTTTCTAAATACCATCATATTTCCATAGCATTGAAGGACTAGTACAAAATCGCTTTTGTTACTGATTAGGGGGGTTTTGTATGGGTTGTAATGCCTTTTGGGGTCAAAAATGAACCACCTACCTATAAAAAGGCAGTCACCAAAGCTTTATGTGAATACATTGATATATTCATGAAGATTTTTTAGATGATTTTACTATTTTTAATGACATGTCCACGCATTTAAAAAATTCATAAAATGTTTTTTAAAATGCAAACAGTATGACATTAATTTGAATCTAGAGAAATGTGCATTTATGGTGTGTTCTGGAATTATTTTAAGATTTATAGTCTCCAAAGAAAGAGGGAAATACTCATGATCCTAAAAAGATAGAAGCTTTAGTCAAGATGCTAATACCCAAAACACCCCAGGAGATTCAAGTCTTCAATGGAATGGCACAATTTTATAGATGTTTCATTAAAAAAATTGCCTTCATTATGGCACCAATCACTAAGTTACTTAGAAAAATTGAAGTGTTTGAATGGACTATTGAATGTCAAACTGCTTGGGAAGACATCAAGAACTAGTACATTCAAGCTCCTATACTCATTAGTCCTAACTAATAACTAGAATTTCATTTTCATATTGATGTATTTTAGCTAGTAGTAGGGGCAATATTTGACCAAATCCCAACACATAAAATATATCAACTTGCTATGTATTCATCAAGACTATTTAATTCTATTAAGAAAAATTATACCACTACAAAGAGAGAGGCTTTAGCTATGGTTTATGCCTTACAAAAATTTAGGCAGTACATGTTAGGCAACAAATTCATATTTCATGTAGACCATATGGCTTTAGTGTATTTAGTTAACAAGCCACAGGTTTCTAGCAGGTTACTTAGATGTCTCTTATTATTTCTAGACTATGATTTCAAGATTATATATAAACTTGGTAGGTGCCACCTAATGGTAGATGCAATAAGTAGATTACCCAATCAAATTGAACCTATTGGAGTACCTAATCAAACCTATGATGCTCACCTATTCACCTTATAACTTAAGTGGTTACAAAGTGTTTATGAGTATCTATTAAAGGGAGTGATGCTAGAAATATTTAGGGTGGAAGCACAAGCACTCCGCACCGACATTGTTGCAGTAACCACCAAGTTTTTTTACGAACATATTCTTACGAGATTTGGATGTTTGTTAACAATTGTGACTGATCAAGGAACCTATTTTATCAATGATGCAATCAAATACCTTATCAACCATTTTATCCTTAGACATACAAGTTCTATAGTCTATTATCCATAAGGAAATGGATAAGTTGAGTCTATAAATAAGGTTTTTGGAACCTTACTAACCAAACTAATTAATGAAAATAGAAGTGACTGGGATGAACACATGTCCACAATTTTATTCTCATATTGAATCGCCTATATTAAAGTTGGAACCAATCATACCCCATTTTAGCTTGTGTATGGATTACATCCATTATTGCCTATAGAATACATGTTACCGTTTAGACCTAGTGAAAACAAATATCCACAACCTATTAGAATCATAACTAGTCGACTATATGAGCTAAAGAAACTACAAGAGAATAGGTTGATTACACAAGATCTAGTTGTTGCTTATAACCAATGGAACAAATCATTATGGTCACAAAACTGGTTCATTGAAACAAAGTTTCAATTTTGAGACTATGTATTATGGTTTCCAAGAGTTGTTTCCAAACATGCATTGAAATTTTAAAGATGATGGTTTGGACCATATAGGATCCAATAATGTTTGCCTAATAATATTGTTATAATTGTCACTATTGATAAGTTTGATCCTAACCTAATGTTTATCAACATCAATAAGTTAAAGCCATATAGGTTCATTGAAGATATAATTCTACAATATGTTAGTTATACTTAGTGACCTGGTCATTAATGAACCAAGGAACCTGAACCATTACATGTTGAACATGAAGATTTTCAACATCTAGAGTTTGAACCGATTAATGATCCTTTGACACATGGCAATATTAAAGGAAAATATGTGCATGTTTAGACAATGATGTAATTGTTCACAATGTTCATAATAGTGCATTTAGTGCAGCACTTATTAACGTCTACATCCTAGAAGTTTATAACATTAAAGTTTGTGTCTATTCACAACCATAGGGTCCTTACTAATTGAAATAGTATAAAAAACTATTGCAACCTTTATTTTGTTTCTTCATTCTTGTTTACTTTTTCATATTGTTAGAGGCCATGAGTGAAAGCGCCTTAGAAAAGTTAAAATGAAAAACAAAGAGAGGAAACCTGAGAGAAAAATTATTTTAAAAAGATAACAAGTAGAGAGGGAAAGAACATAACATGCTAAACTGACTGGAGTAATTTATGTAGAACCACTAGCTTTACATGCACCTTTAGTAGATGAGACTAGGATTTTTGAGCAAGAACAAAAAAGTAGGGGGTTAGAAGAGGAATTAGAAACAACTCTTAATTTTCTTAAGATAATCATTACTTCTACAACAACACTAGCACCACAAATCATTGTTATTTCAAACGAGGAGGAAGAGGTTGAAATTTTACTTCAACCTGTTATTGAAGAACAACTAGAACAAATTTCTATACCAAAACCTATGGAAGGAGAGGAGTTGCAGCAACCTACGAGCAAGGATAATGGAAAAGAGTTTTTCCAATAACTCTTTGAAGAAAGAAAAACATGTTTGCAGTGTTATTCCTCAACACCCAAGATCAAGAACTAAAACCATGATGAAATGAAAAGGCAAAGTGTCTGCAAAAGAACAGGTTGAAAAACTTGTTAAGAAAAAAACAATGTTTAAAACAAAGGAGAACTAGAAAATGCTCCCATGGATGAAGATGGACTCCAACAAACTCAATTGGGCTAGACAAGCCGGTTTGGAAGGTTTGTTCAAGCTATAGTGGACTATGCCATGGGAGGACCTATTATGAAATTTTTTATGAACTTGGGAAACAATGGAGGATGGAAGAGTTCAATGGCGAGTATGCGGTTAAGAAATTCTCATTGATCAAGTATTTATTCATGAACAACTTGGGATTTCTAAAGAAGGAACAATAGATGTTGCAAATGAAACTTTTGATGAAGCCAAAACTGCCTTGAAGAAGATTGCAAGTCCACATGCCTTCGTTGAAAATGAATAGTGGAGTGTAATACACATGATGGAGGAATTTCATGCCATATTTATAACTATTTTGCAAATTATGTACCAAAAAGAGCGGTTAACATATTTTTGCAACATGATTGCTATTTTTTTTACCTAGCCAATAGGGGGCAACCTGTTAACTAGTGTTCCATAGCGTTGACCCAATTATTGGTTGAATTAAATCACTGGATAAAATGTCAAAAAAAGTAACAACTAACTCAGTTTCTAATAAAACTGAGGCAGATAATTGTTATTCAAAGCCTATCCTAGATATTTTGTTTAGGAAGTGGTTCCATTTATCTGTGGTGCCTTCACCAATAACAACAACCCCATAAAAACCCATGTCACCAACCAACCAAGAATGATAGGTTGTGTAGCAATGACAAGTTTCACCTAAACTTGTTACAAGGGGGTAGTTCTTGAAGGAAAGAAGACTAGCACGTTCAACAATTGCATTGCCTTTATCAACATGTTAGTTTCATTGCTTGAAGATGCACACAAAATTGCCTACACCAAGGGACAAGTTAAATTTTGAACATGTTACCTTACCACTAAAAAAGAAGTCTATAACTATTTTTAGGTCACAATTTGTTGATTTAGAGGAGGATGAAAAGTGAACTTGGTCAGATGAGGTTGGGGGTGGAGGAAGAAAGAACTTTATGCAATAATTACACATGGCAACATCGAGGAAGAACTTGAACCCAATTTGGATCAGGTAATTGACAACATCTAAGTTGAACCTGTTGAGTTTGTTGAACCTATAATACCCATTGCAAAACCCACACAACTTGTAGCTATAGGTACAGAATCATCCTAACTTGTTCAACTTGTAATTGAACTTGTACAAATTGAACACCCATAGTTTTTTAGATTCCAACCTGTCCCAATTTCTAGTCATTATACAAAAAACTTGAAACATATTAATATTTTTTAGAGCAAGTTGTTAAAAATGCCACAACCTAGTTAAGGACATTATAAAAACTTTCAAACCTTAGAGTTGAGTTTGAGCAAGTCAAAGAAATCTTGTTTGAGGCCCACAATCACTTGTAAATTGTAGCTTAGAGCTAAAGACAATGTAGAAAACTCTGAAGAATCGTGACAAAGAATTGGTTATAGTCAAGGGGCAAATGAATAAGGTCCAACATGGAACCATAATCTATCCAATAAGTTGAAAGAATAAGAACATGTTGTTAGGAAAATATAGAACCTACATAAAAAATATGTCGAGCTTGATCAACTCAATTGGAAAACCCACAATAATTTAAAATTTCTCCAAGTTGATTTGGAGTGAATGACGTGGGACTACACCAAAATGGAGGAGTTCAATATGCAACAATAGAGTATCATAATTGGTTTGGAGCAAACATGTCAAGACCTTATAGAGTAATAGGTAGCTGCCACATAGAATTTGAAAGGGAAAAACAAAGTCCGACTACCCAAATCCAAGATTGGAAAGGTTGGTATGAGATAGCCAAGGTACAATTGAGTAAACCCAACCCCATTATACTCATTAGGATAAACATGTTAAAGGAGTTTGAGGAGTTAATGCTGGACAATACACTACTCAAAGTGCAAAATCAAGTATTTGGAGACAAAAACCCTAAGTGGAAAGAGTGGTGGCAAATTGTTCAAAAGTTCACGGAGGAGCAAATTCAAGAAAATATGGAACTAGCCCACTCCAATGAACAAAGTTACTAACTTGAGCTGCACACATATTGAACTATTTTTCTTGATTTCAAGTACGAACCTCCTAGTTTTGTATTTATGGAGATTGGAATCGATAGCATAATTCCAACAATACCATTTTTGCTACAACTTGTTGCCATTACCAAACCAGTTAACCCACTAAGAGGTGGAACAAGTTTTAAAATCATACCCTTACATGTTCAGACATTTTTCCATACTTGTTTAGGTTGCCATTGTTACTAATGAACCTATGAGATAATGACAAAACTGCTAAGGAACAGGTTGAACTTGTTGATCCTTCATTCACTATATTAAACATTATAGTCAAATATTCGAAGTTCTTATCTATTAGTTTACTTCTGACCCCACACCAAATAGGTATAGGTCAAGAGATTATGCTAACTTCAATTACCTTGCATGTCTTTGAAATATTCATGACACCCATAGTAACCTTTGAAAAAACACCTGATCGATAGAAGATTTTAGCGTTAATAGGTCTTCAAATTTTGAGCCAAGTTAAACATGTTGAAGAAGCCATCAACCAACTAGTTGAATAAAATCAAGCTAACCTAGGATTTTGAGCTAGCATTTTGAAGATATAATGTAGTTTTCAAAGGGGGATAATGTTACCCATATTTAGCAACAAGTGACCTGATAGGTGACTTAACCTATTATTTAACCTAACTTGTAGCATTAATCTAATTAGTTACTGAACCTGATAGGTAATATTATAATGGGTTAAGAAGACAAGTTGATAGGTTGGTCAACAGGTAGTCTACAGAACATGTACTTGGCAGAACATGTAGTTAAACAAATAGTTAAACAAGGTGTAGCTTTTAAAAATTTGGACTATTAGTCTAGGTACTAGCTAATGACTGTTTATAATGGAAAGTTATAACTATTATATTTTGAAATAACTAATATAAGACTAGGAGAATAGACTTGTTTTAGGGACTTTTGATTTCATTTTTTGGTTGTGTGTTTCATTCTTTCATTTTGGAACATGAATCATTATCTTTTAGCCAATTTTCATCAAGTTTTTAGTAATTTATGTACATGTTAGTTTAGGATTTGTAGTTTGTTTTTTTTTCCTTGCATGTACTTGTTGATATAAAAAGAACTTCTTGTTGAAGAATTCAGAAGTTGAACAACCTTAATGGGAATAAAAAAACATGTTAATAAGGTACCAATTGGATGTAAGATTACAAATATGTATTTATTTTAAAAATAAGTGCACATTGAAACAAAAGTTGGGTGATAAGGTGCTAATGTGGACTAAAGTTTTTCACTTGTCTATAGTGTTGAGGATATGATTATGGGCACAACATCAATTTCATACACATATGCCATGAATTCAACATTCCCAACAATGGACATCATAGATCTAATGCTAATTCTACAACGTGATGATCAATTGTGGCATCGAGAGTGTGCTTGAGCTCTAGTTCATGGAATGTTTCACATGCATTGCCTTTACAACATATGTAAATGACTTGTAAGTCAACATTTTAATACATGTTGTAATCATTTGATTAAACATGGCCGGTTCCTAGCATGTCGAGTATGGAGGAAAAATGGCCCTAAGTAACTAGATGACATTTATTAGGAGTCTATTGTTATGCCACCTAATGCATCTCTCGTAACAAAAAACAATACCAAAGCTTAATCACCTTTACAAGGTACAAGCATGAAATCAGAATGCTAATTTTTTGAAAAAATCGACATTTTTATCTTTAAACATTGTATAACTTTGAACATAATATCAAATATGGTGATAATTAAATAATTAAGTATATTATTTTGCTCGTTACTTTGAATAATACATGTGATGGTATAATATATATTAAATATGTATAATCAATGGTCTTCATTGTATTGTGGGTTTTAATTCAAGGGTTCAAGAGAAGTGTAGATGCATTAGTAAAAACCCCCTCCTTTTGCAACTACATTTTCAATTACATATTGACTATAAAACATAATTGAAAGTAACAAAAACAATTGCAAAATAATTTTTGCAATTGAAAAATGTTTTTCTCAACTGCAAACTAAAAAAATAAACTAATACAAGTAGATAATGACATTCCAGTTGAAAGAATTTGCCATGTGTCAACACCACATCAATAGTCGTCATTAACCATTTTAATTACAAACTATCTTACCAACCTAGTCACAAGATGTTGTCAATTTCCCTTGATTAATGGATGAACTTCATATGCTAATTATGTATGACGTTAGCAAAATATTCAGTTGCAATTTCAACTACATTTCAACTATGTGAATTAAATGTTTAACCAATGATGTGGTGACACATGGCACACCCAAAATAATCCACCATAATAGAAATTAAGTCAAAAAGTAAAATTATGTTGCAATTATGATGGTCAATGCATTTGGCCAATGGTGGGATGACATGTGTCCAGTGATTTAATAAGGTTTGGGATGAATGAATAATTAAATGACATGTGGCATAACCTAGGCCTATCTATGCATATGGTGCCTAATCATAGGCAACCATTTAATTACCTAGGCAAGGCTAGGTCTAAACATGGCCCCCTAGTCTAAACTTATGTTAAAGCTAAACCTAGGCACCTAAACTAAGCCTAGACATAAGTAGCCACTCAGCTTAATCTAGGTCTAGACCTAAATCACAAATAAAGTCCTATTTTTTAACTTAGCCTTTAAGGTTGAGCCTTTTTCATTGGCTCATCCCAAATGGCTATTACATTTTCATGTTTACTTTGATTATGCATCATCCTAATGCACTTGTTAATATATAGTTTGGATTATTTATATGGAAACCAAACAATATGAGACATTTCTAGATCTTGTTCATTTTTTGTCTGAGTTGAATGATGTAAAAAACTACATGAGCATTAATGTAAGCTTTACGTTATTTCTTTAAGCTCCAGAAATAAAGGAACACCATAGAAAAAACATTAAAACCTGTAAAAATCAGATAATGTGTTTTTTCAAAAAATGACTTATTATTTTAGAATGTCATATTTTCTTCATTTCTTATTCATTTTGCATTATCTAAAGAGCTATGGGTGCACCAAGCTAAGTTCTATATTATATTTTTCAAGCTTCAAAGGCAAAGGACAACAAAAAAAAAACCACAAAGAAAACAAATGTACTAAATTTTAATGTGTGAATTAGGCCTATGATTGAAAACTTCCTCGCTTACTTTTAATGGTTGTATCTTCGTCATTTTAAATCTATTTTGAATTATCTAAATGCCCATGGGCATGCCAAGTCAAGTTCTAAAACATCATTTTGAATTTGAAAAGCAAAGGAAGGATGTATTAGGATTCAAAATTATTTAATAACTTAAATGTATCGTGGTTGATTAATTTACCCTAATTGTAACCTTGTGATAATGTAATTGCAGTTTAATTAGTTGCAACCTTGTTGCAATTGAATTACAACCTAGTTTTAATTTAGTTAAACCTAAAGCTAAATTAACAGTTTACCTAGCCTAGGTTTATTTTTTATGTTATTTACATGAAGTAAATATCCAACAACAATTTTATAATTAATTAATTTTTTAAAATTAAAATTAATTAATTATTAAACCTCCACCATTAATTAAAATTTCTTTAGATTTAATAAAGTTATATATTAGTTAAAATATTATTAATATACATAGATAATTAATAAAATAAAATATTTATAAATACTATTGTAGCTAATATAAGCTAAGTTGTTATTTAATTATTCTTATTTGTATTGTTAACTAACTTGTTATAAAACTATATATTAATATAATATACATTGAATAAATATATAGAGGTAAATATAATAGTGTTAAAATCAGAATGTTTTATTATAAAATTATTTAATAAATTTTCCTATTAACTATGCCAATTATTATCATTATTTACTATTAAATATATTCATACTGAAATAAATAGTTTTAAGAAATATTCAAACCAATAATAACATTGGATTAATTATTAAACTAATTTCAAGTGCTAATTAAATTAAACTAAATTCAATACATTTCATAATTATGTTTTATTACTTATGTTGTAAATGAAAAATTAAATTACATAGAAATAACTATTTTTACATGTTTTGAACATATTGTTATTAATTTTTATTTCAATACACATTATTTAATACATATATTTCAATTTATTAAATTTTATTTTTAGATTTAAATTAATATTTGCATAATACAAAACCTTTCATTTTTGTAAATAGAAATTACAAGTAATTCCAGTTTAATGAATTTTGATAACTTTTAACAAGTATAAAGCTATCATATGTATAAAAATGACTAAACATTAAAGTTCCTCAAAATATTAATTATCTATCATTACTTGATGTGTTGAAAATAAAATTTGGTTTACAAAAAAAAAAAAAATTACATTTATTGAACATATGCATTATTCTCAACTTATATATCAATTTGTTTAAAAAAAAATCTATTTATTAAATATTATTATTTAAATGAAAAAATAATTACATCAATGATCATACATAACCACTCATTTTTACAAATAAAATTACATGTATTTTAATGTTTGTTGAATTTTGATCACAATTTTTAATAAACATTAGCTATCACATGAAAAGAAATGAATAAACATTAGGATTCCACGATTTAATCTTTAATTATATATTATTATTTGATATGTCTTAAATTAAATTCGGTCAATGTAAAAATCAAATATTACATGTATGAACATGTACAAGCTTAAATTATCAATTCATATTCAAGAAAATTTATTCAAAATTGATATGCATTACAAAAATTATATCACACATAACTTATTCATTTATATACATTAGTTTTACATGTAATTTAATGTTGTCATAATTTAGCATAAATATTAACATATGTCATATGTATAAAAACAAAGTCACATTAGTTGTTTAGTTGAGTTAAGAGATAATTGCAATAAAGTTACAAGTGAAATTGTATTTCATCCAGCCATTAAATACATTTTATCATCCATACATGTGTTGATGGTGTCACCAAAATAGTTGAACATTAGTTAACATCTTGACTATGTGCCAACTAGAAAACCTTTAAATCAATACATGTTTCTCATTATTTACCAACATAGTAGACATTTAAACTTGGAGACATTAATTGATGCTTCAAATATTCAGTGGAATATTTGGCAAAATACCACTTAGTTGAAAACTACTTTCAACTATATACCAATTTAGTTCACGAGTTGATTTAATTGGTAATAACCATTATTCTATTTTAAAATTCAAGTGCAACATAGTTGCAAATCACATTTAGTTTAAAACTTATTGGTTAAAAAATGGGGGTTTTCTACTAGTGATAATAGGCTTTTGGGGAAGGGACATCATTTTTGTTTACTTGTTGGAGATGGAATTTGAAATACGCATGGGGTGACATGCATATGTACATAGGATGCATGCACAAATAGGCTCAAGTCCCATTGTGTAAATGGATGAACGTATTCAAGCAAACATGATTGAAAACCAAACTATGCATGGGAATTATATTGACCACAAGAATGGAAGCCCAATCATGGATGATGGTGTTGATGTTGTCAAAATGCTACAAAAAAAAATTCAAATTTTGCATATGAATGCAAATATCGACGCAAATGAGCTTAAAATAAATTTGGAGCAATCCTTGCAAGATGATGGACCATCCAACTTAGTAAACCAACCAAGTACATAAACTACTATAAAACTATTTAACACTTATAATAGAAGAATTACAAGAGTTGTGGGTGGGAGTACATGCACATGATGTGTTGTGACCATTGGGAGACGATTTTCCAACTAATGGCTTGCTATCAGGGTGTCAAACACAAGGACCAAAAGGTTGCCCTATTTGTGGACCACACGTTGATTCACAATATTCTCAAATATTGGGGAAAATTGTTTATCAAAGGCATTGTGGGTACTTGCCACATAACCACCCATATCAACGTAATGCTTTGCAATTCCATGGGAAGGTGGAAAGGCATCCAAGGCGTTTGCTTGTAACACCAATTGACACTTTCAGAAATGTAATGTTTTCATAAGGGGGTATGAAATGTCAGACAATTCTATGGAATTTACCATATTGGGAAGTAACAAAAGTTTTATTTGGAAGCGACCCGCTAGAGTTCAAATTCAAGTTATTCCTCTTAACATTCATCAATAAATAAGCTAATACTAATTAGATTAATGGAATGTGCACACATTTTTTCACCAAAAATACATAATTCCTTCGTCAATTATGTGCTTATTAAATGATGAAATCACCTATTTGATTCATTTGTTAATGATTGCCATGTCATCATAGGATTGATTGTGTGTTATGCAAAAATTAATATTTAAGTTAACTCTAGTGTAATCTTGTGAAGGGTGAATTTGGGAGAAAATGACATGTGAATTCAAGATAAATAACATGGGTTTAGATAGTTTTTTGTAAGTGCAATGCATGAATCTTGTGCAAAGGGAGTTTTAAACTATATTGGTTTAATTATTTTCTTGAGTTTTAGTGTGCATCTTGATGTGTTACAATTAACACATACTTTTCATGTTGTAGGGTCTCATGCTTCATCACCTCCTTGATCCAATGCATTATGTTTAGGAATTTATGCATGAACATCCTCAAGTGGATTTTTGGTGAAAAGGACGCGATCAAAGTGCACAAGGACATGGAGGTGGAAAGGATTAAAGATCATTTGTGGATTAGATCTGATTTACAACCCCAATCGATTTGTCAAACCATGGGCACCTTATGTTATGAACCTTGAAGACCAAAAAAAGTTTTTAGAAACCTTGGCAATAATCACATTCCCTCATGGACTTGTAGGATCTTTTCAAAAAAATATCATAAAAAATAAATGGGGGTGTATGAAATCACATGATTTCCATGTGTTCATGCAACAATTTTTACTTGTTTGCTTTTGTCATAAGATGTTTAATCAACCGTGGATTGCAATAATGCGAGTATGCTGAATATTCCAATGGATATGTGCAAAAGTATGGGATCCAATTGACATTCAATCCTTACAAAACGATGCATCTATAACTTACTCTCTCAATGACATCATGGCATTTATATTTATTATTGTAGGTAGTTGCACCACATATTCATCATTTTGGTGTACAATAATTGTACTCATCCAATATTGTCCCATAGGTTGATAATGAATACAATGCAAGTTCAAGTTTAAAAACTTTGTGATTCATTCATTTTAGTGAGTGGTTGTGTCCATTGGTTTACAGAAAATACAATCAAGAATAACTACATTGACAATTAGAAGGAAATTCCTATGAAAGAGAGTGGACACAAACTCATCATATGCATAGGCAACCTATCAAATATCTTGATGACATTTGTGAATTGCCTCCACTTCCAATTTGTGTGAAAATAGAAGTTGAATTGCTTGTTTCCATGGGTGAATTAGTAGATATGAACTTGTTGCATTTGTCAACTACCCTGCGTTGATTGCAAAAAGTTATAGGTCTATGGAAGCCTATGGCAATCATTATAGGGTGGATGATGCAAGCTCTAAAAAACTAGTGTCATTTGATAGTGGGGTTGCATGTGTTTTTTAAGAAGAGGGTAGAAGTAATGCCCAAGGTGCAAATCCTATTATGTTGCACATCCAATATGTTGGGGTGATCAAAGAGATATTGCAGCTTGATCATGGACCCTTGCAACTAGTAATATTTCGATGTTCTTAGGTGAGATCACAATTGGGTGGTGATCGAACAACCATAAAAAGCAATAAGGAAGGATTTCTCTTGGCCAATTTTTGATATGTTCCTAGAAAATGAAAAACCATCTAATATTTCCATCCCAACTTGAACAAGTTTTTTTTTGTGATGAATCTTAAAAGCAAGGATGGAAAGTCATATTACATAAGGACCCTCGGGCACAACATGTGGTAGTAGAGAGACATGAAACTAATAGTGGGCATAACATAGAGTTTGATGGCCTACGAGAACCATGAGTGTTCCTTGAAACACAATGTACATTGGAGGGTGCCATGCCATTAAATCCCAATGAGACTCGTAGCCATCTAATGTATGTTGGAAGAAGACACGTGTAGATGGAGGGCATGGAAGAAATGAGAGTATGGGGATTGGCATGGATGAATAACATGCATAAATGTAGGATTAGGAATTAGAATATGGGAGACCTAATTCAAAGTCTTGGAATTGGGTGTGCATATGGAACTTTGAATTCATATGCCAAAGTTGAATTGGATGGCCAAATGATTATTGTATGTGCAATTGCCACTAGTAGGCAAGCCATTATGTCCAAATTAGTCATTGGAATGTTTGGATGTTTTGTATGGTGTTGAAGTGAGACATTTACATTTTAGTCCTCTGTATTGGATTTAAATTCCCAATTATTACGTTATTACACAATGATGAATTTTCAAGCCCAATTGAACATGTTTAGACCAATGTTAAACCTATGCAAAGTTCATGATGTGGAAAAATTAGCTTTGTTTATGTTGAAATTTGAATGAATTTGATAAATAAATATGAATTTTCTTAAAATGGTGTTTTGAAATAATACAATTAATTTCTTCATGTGTTGGACTAGAAGGATTATTTTTCTACATTTTGTGATGTTGCCATGATTAATATCATCTAGAAGGAAATTCAACCATGTCTACCCATAGATCAAGTACGGATGAATTTAAAACTCAGATATCTATTTGTAATTACTAGGTATTCGTTTGAGTGATGCAAGTTCCCATGAATTCCACAAATTTATTTCAAGTTTTGTTTTTTAGACTTAATATTTCGTAAAATATTATGTGCATATATATCATGTAATAATATTATGGCATTGTGGCTATGTGGTTGGATTCATGTCAGTCACGCATGGTGTAAAATCCGGATTCACTTCAATTGTGGATTAGTGTGACGTGATGTTTGTGCAGTGGGATTCACCTTTGTTGTGGCACTGCACAAAAGTTGGAGGTTCATCATTTCAAGTGGCTTGGTATGACATGAACGACATATAACAATATAACCTACCATGATGACATGGAAGATAGAAAGACGTGAGAACTAAAAAGAGATACCTTACATGGGTGTGCCTCTTTTATTTTACAAACCTAGTACGTAAACTGCAAATCCAAGACAATGCACAACAAGCGCAGATATCAATCTCCCTAAGGAGAAAAACCTTATAATTATAAAACTAGAGGGACGAAAAGAGGGAGAAATGAATGGTATTTTTTTTGTGGCAATGGATGTGGGTGATGTCTTCCATACCCAGTGGAGGATGCGCAGGCCATTATGCTCCGACACTAATAGTTACAGTAAGAGAGGAAGAGGAAGTAATAGCTTTCGAAACCTGCATGGGCATGGGTGTGCACAAGCTTGTTGTTTGTTGTAGTGTTTAACCTAATGGCATCAGTCATGCAATTTTACTATCTATTAGGTAGATGAGATTTGCGAGGATATGAATTGTAATATTGTATGAACAACAAAGAGATGTGGTTTCTGAATGGGAAAAGGATGATGAAGGAAAGGGAGGAGGATCGTGGGGTTGTTATTTTTGTACACACTCATGTTGTTAAGTGTGTTGCTGGTGGTTGAGATCTTAGTTTTAGCAAGTGCAAAGAGATTGGATTATGTAGATTTCTTTGAGGAAGGAAAAAGGAAATGAAGTTGGTGAATGCAACAACAACCAAGTTGATGAATGCCACCACCACAAAAACACACCCTCCACTGAGTTCTAAGGAAGGTAGCTTTATAGAGGTGTGATATGAATTATTGGAGAAAGATTTTTTTGACAAAGAAGATCCAAAAGAAAGTAGGGCTCTACTTGATTTAGTGCTTTCGATTCATTTTTTTGGAATCTTTGAACAACAAATGAAAGATTAGTGGGCAACAACTTCAAATCATGATTATATTTTTAATTGCAAGGTATTCATAGCAACTAAATTTCTTTCTTCTTTTGTTCTGCTATTATCATTGTTGTTGTTATGCAGGTTGTATTGGAGATGATGGTTAGGGGGGAAATGACATGCTTTGAGGCTTGAACACATGTAATTAACTTGAGTTTTTTTTATGATGGTTTGTAACACAGCAGGTCAATGGACCACAACAAAGCCTAATCTTTAATTTTCTTTGTTGTAGCAAAAACACCATTAATATTACTAATTTACAATAGCTTTCTAAAGGTTATATTTGTTTTGAATGACTATTGGTCACATTCAAATTTCAGCCCGACCTTTCCAACCTTTGAAAATGAACGAAAGTTGTTTCTCTTAGGTTTTTTCATTCTCTCTCTACCATAAAGATTTCAAAGAAAATAGTTAATATTGCTCTCACCAATATCAATGATCTATTAGTGATCTCCAAGGTTTTGATGGTTGATTTTATCATTTACTTTCAATGCTTATCACTATTGATGTACTCTAATTACAAACTTTGGAAGTGCTTGTGTTCTTAATGCATTGAACAAATTAATAGTTGGTATCATGTGGCAAGGCTAATTGTAATGGTTTCATTGTCTGTTGTAAAGGGAATCATGAACTAATGTCCAATAAACTTATGAAAATATATATTGCACTATTGCAATAGGTGGCTTTTGAGCATTTGCAAGCCACCTCAGCTAGGCTCTATGTTGAGATTATGGCATGTGCAACTAATGCGTTTTGGACCTGAATGATGTTAATGCACATGGTGTGCATCAAGTTGTGAACCATCTACAATTTGTAGGACTTTTTGCGTGCAACATGCAAAAACCAAATTGTTATGGTAAAAATGACTTGAACCACTCATATGAGAACCATTTGTCTAGTGGATATTTTTGTACCACCTACTTCCCTAGCCATTCTAAATGGTTATAGTTGATGTCTCATTCAAAATGTGGGTTAGAATGTATTTGAATTCTTTTCCTTTTGTTTTCACAAGAGCCTTGGCATTTATTATAAGAGGTATTAATGGAAGTTCATAAATTGGTTGTGTTTGTTATACATAAATGTGCACATATTGGAGCTTTACATGCAATGTTTTTTAATGATAATGATGTTGGAAGGGAAAAACCCTAAAAGTGGCCTTCATTGTGATGGCCATGAAATTATCTATGAAATTTGTTGTTGTGCTCTTCAAATGTTTTTGGCAGGCAATCCTAACCTCACATAAGAACTTTTGGTAATCATTCCTATTGTGGATGTTACTTTGTAGTTTTTGTGTGTATGGTGTTTTTTAAAAATACACATGTAATTTGATAATGTTTTGGGCTTTGGTTTTTGTGTGGTTCTACAAGTAGATCAAGTAGATGTGCGGTTCATGGCTGTCCATTGTTTAGGCTGGTTGTTTGCATGGTTGCCATGTAGCACAAGAATATAGGTTGTTATTTTCAGATTTTTTGAAGAGGTTTGGTGACAAAGTTGTGGAGGTTTGCATTATTGTTGTGAGATGTGCCACAATGGGTCTAGAGGCAAACCCATCTAGCATGACGTGTCAAATTTTTTAAATGTTTGTGTTTATCTTACAAGCTTCCATTCCTCTTGGGTTTATTTACAAAAAATAGAAGGGCATTGTTAGGTTTAGAACACATTTTATGGCCATAGCTTATGTAGTTTACAAAATACAAATCAATTCAAGGACATGGCTCACTAGATAATTATATAGTCATTTAATTAATAATTAAATTTAACATATACTTAAAATATAAAATATACATTACAAATATTAAGTATTCATTATCAACTGTTTAAATAACCAATAACTTCCTAATATTCAACTAACTAGCTATTTAGTTATTCACAAGTTGTCAATAAATAATTCATAGATAAATAACTAATTAAAATAATTAAAAAATTTCCTTACTTTTAAAATTTTGGTGGAATTATAGATAATAATTAATGTAAAAAAATATAATTATTATACTAAAAATAAATATTATAAATATTTATTTTCAAACTAAAAAGAATTAACTAATAATTGTTATTTAAAAGAATTCTTACAAAATTTATTAATTATAAAAGTAACATTAAATTAATTATTGTAAAAAAATTAGATTAAGTAAATTAATGTAATTAATAACTATAAATACAATAATTTTTTGAACATAGATTAATAATTTTAAATTAGTATAATATTACTATAAAAAATATTTATCATACACAAGTAATTACAGAATTTATTTTTAAATATTTTATAATAATTCTTGCAATTATATTCATTACAATAATTATTTTAACTACATCCTTTTTTTTCAAAAAATTAATTCAGATCTAAAATTATAAATTACAGATTGTGAATAATTATGAAATGAATATAATTAATTATTATATTATTATGTGAAGTAATCATAATTATTTTAAAGTAATGAAACATTAATTAGAATAATTGACTTATTTTGCTGTAAAAATATAAATTATATAATATAAAAATCTATGTTGTAATTATAACTATTTAGTGTAACTTATAATTAACAAATATAATTATTTATAATTATTGTAAAAGTGATATATTATGGACAAGTAGTAACAAGAAATAAATATTTTAATTTATTATATTAAAATCCATGTAGTTATGGTCATAACATTAATTATTTTAATTAAATTATGATTATTCTAGAAAATTAAATAAGAACTAAACTTATAAATTATAAGTTATAGATAATAATAAAAAATTATAATAATAAAATAATTATGCAAGCATTTTAATTCTAATTTAAAAATAAATTAAATAATTATAAGGATTTTCCAATGATTTATTTAATTATAAAATAGTAATTATTAATATAACATTTTATGTTTTTATATTAACAATGTACTATAAATAAGGAAATAATGAGTAATACATACAATTATTTACTTTTTTTTGTTTTTAAATACAATAATTACATAAACTTTGTTCATTATTTTAAGATTACTATAAAATTTTGAAATAAAAATCTTGATTATAAGACATATCTTCTCAATTAGGATACAACATTTAATTATTATTAAAACATAAGTGTTATAAATACAATAGTTATTTTTTATGATTGGGAAATATCATTTTAATTAATGTGAAATTCTATTTTGTAAATATTATTTATTCATTTAAAATAATAAGTAATAAATAATAAGGAAAAAAATTAATGATAATAATTTTGAATTTTAAATATAATTATTTAATTATTTAATTACATAGTAACAATTATATATTGTAAGCACATAATTAAATATGTGTCCATTATATTATGTACTTATGTATATTACATACATAATTATGTATTGTAAGTATATTGGAATCGAATTTTTACAATTATAAAGATTAAATTAATTCATTTAATTATAGTGGAAATATTTTTATTTTTAAAATATGAAAAATTAAAATTATGAATAACTATGCTGAATTATAAAATATGTGTCTATTATGATTAATGTATAAATAAAGCGATTATTAAGATTTATAATAATTATACATTAATTAAAATATTTTTATTTTTATTTAAAATACAAAAATATTTATTATAATAATCTATGTTGGAATATATTTAATTTATTTGAAAATACAAGTAATTTAATGTAATGAAATTAATATCATTACAATAACCATATCAGTGACTTTAATTACAATGAAAATACTATGAATATTTTGAATATAAGTTTGATAATAAATCAAATAATTATTACAATTGACGTATATAAACATATGTTGATTGCAATTAAACACCACTTTACTTGTGACTAATGGAACTTTAAATGGTTTAAATGTAAACCAATTTAGTTGCAAATTAGTCGCAAGTTAGTTGTAGGTGATTTGGTTGATGTAAGCATGATGTCACACTAGTTGCAAAGGGCAAAAATGTAGTTGCAAAAACCAAATAGTTGTAGGTAATTATAAATGCGTTGGTCACATATTGGTTTTTTTCTTCTAGTGATACCCTCACACATTAAAAAACTTATGACATTAACAAATACACTTGAGAACTAGTTAAACATCTATCAAATGCCATGGAAAAGGTGAAAGAATTCACTAACGTCATCTAAACAAACCCCAAGGCCACTCCTTATGAAACATATTGCTAAAAGGGGAGGCGATGTCGTGAATGACATTGCTAGCATGTCATAATTGCCAACATCATTGTCAACATCATTGTCAACATCATCCCCACATTACTAGCATCACACACTTAATTCATTGTTAATTATTAATTCACTTTTAGTTCACTTCTAATTCATTATTAGTCTAGTCATGGGCTATATGGGTAGACATGGGTCACACATGGGGATGAAATGTCCATGGAAGCTTCTTTGAGTTAAGTCCCTAAGGGGTATAAATAGAAGTAGGACCCTTAATTACCTTTAGTTTATTCAACACCAATTTTGGGTATTTCTTTTGTCATAACCTTGTTATGTTTTTATTTTGTTCTTGTAATAAAATCATGTTGGGTTCTTGTCTTGCACATGTTGTGTTCTTATTTTTGTTTATTTGGTTTTGTGATTTAGATTTGGAACTAAGCATGCCCTTGTTCTCGTTTTGGTTTAGGAAATCTTGTAAACTTGGTTGTTTTCATGCCTGTTACACATCTGTGAATGGAGACTATCCACTTGGGAAACATGTCTTTTCCAAGAATCCAAATCAAAGGATGGCATTTGAAAGATCAAGTCTTGGGATCAATAGAAATGAGGCTTTATTTTGGTTTCATAAGTATTTTAACCATGTCATTATTTTTACGGGAGTGATTGACCAACTTCCTAACCTTTTGGAAATTTGGTGTGATCCCAAAGCAAACAATACCATGTTTTGTAAGGATTCGTTCCCTCCACAAATTCATTTGATTCCATTATCTCTAGTGGCATGCTTCACTATCATGATTCATGCAAGTAATCATGTCATAACTTATTAAATCCTTGGCCACCACATTTTGGTGTTGAAGCCTCTTGTTAGGTTGCCATGCTTGTAAACAAGTCCCCAAAATAACATAGTTTAGATTTGACTTCCCCATGAAGAAGTGTTTGAAGAAAATTTTGGATTATGAGTAAGTTTATTATAGGTCTCCTTCTTCTAATTTTTAATTTTTAATTTTTTTGGGTGTTTACCTATTTCTTTTTCATTATGTTTTTTGCCTTTTTCATTTGCAAATATTTACCTCCAATGAAGCCCAAAAGTCTACCAATTTTGCAAGGAACAAATTCTTCCATAGTCTTTTTAATAACCTATCATTGCCACAATAGATTGAGGCTTTAGCCCAAGCCATGGCTTCTATGCCTTTGTTGCCCTCCTATAAGGGTTATTCTTAATAGGATCCTATAGTTAGAACTTTCATTGATGATGAGACTTTGGAGTGAATTAGGATTAGTTTTAAGAGCTTGAAGGTGGATCACAAATTTGTAACAACCATTGTGTGGTCCTTTGGTTAGGGGGAAAACTCTAACAAATATTAATTTGTTGTACCGACTTTTGGTGCATTCTTGCATTTGAACAACATTCTTAAAAAAATTCTCATTTTGACTCATTTTGGCCTTCATGCTTGTACATATTATTTCCTCCGAACAAATGTTCCATCCTCTCCAAATATCTTCAAGTGTTTTTCAACCTTGTACACATCCTTGTGTCCATTATTGACACCATCGTTTCCATGCATATTTCCCAAAAGATTGAAGTTCCCTTCACTTGTCAAAAGAAACACTTTGGATAGAACCTTATGAATTTCATTATGTTTATAACTTAGGATTTCACTACATGTTCAAGTCCAATAGTTGTTGAATTGGTTTTGTTAGACATATTGCAATTTGATTATCTATTATACAAGTATAAAAATGCATTCCTAATTCAATTTTGGACCTAATTCCACTAGTCTTGGCATTTTCATTCACATGTTTTTTCTAACCTTTTACAATAATTTCTAGTATTCTTTATGTAAAGCTTGTATGAATTGCTTTAAATGTAGTTAGTTTTCATGTGAACTTTTCAATGTGATTCATGCTTCACTCTATGAATTCAAATTTGCTTTGGATAAATTTTCCTGTATATAATCACTAACTTTGTCCATATTGTGTTTTCAATTATTATGTCCTACACTCAAATATTCACATTACACACTTGCAATTGTCCCAATGCATTTATTTCATTCATATTCTAGTCATGTGAAGCTCAAAAGTGATTTGCAATCTTTTGTAAAATTCAAAGGCAAAACACAATCTTCCTTAACACTTGGTTTTGTCCATATATTTTTGTGTTATGCATTCTCACCTTTAAATAATTTTCTCTCTCCACATGTAAAAATTGTTTAGGCATCAATAGACAATAGTTCACTTTTGTTGGAAAACAAGAGAAGAGATAAACCAAGTGTCCAATTTTGTCTTTTTGTTCCACGATCATTCTATTTTTACATCGGCATTCAAAAAACAACAAGCAAGATCAAAATGCTACTCATGACCTATTTGGAGGCGATACATTTTTGTTAGTCTTTTGATTTACCACATCTTCTACAACATCTTGTCTTCAAGGACTTATATACATTTGTATTGTGATAGTTGTTAGACTCTTTGCATTATAAACTCTAAGAACATCACATACCCCTTAATTCATATCAAATTACAACATGCAATGGATAAAAAATTATTGTTGCTACTTTCAATTTGAATATTTGAAAATCAATTCATGTTTCAAATGTATATTGGTCTCATTCTATTGATCTAAGTAAGTTCAAAGAAATTTTAAACAACATGTTATCCAAAGCACCAAAATCTTGTCCAACACTTATTATAGGAGATCTTAATGTGGACATATTGAAGTCTATGGGTCTAGGGTTTCTAATACAATTTACTCATAATCATAATCTAAAAAGTTACAAAATCAAATAAATATTAAAAAAATTCTCCCTTCTTTATCACATTTAGACTGATGTTCCAGGTAATAAATCAATTGCGTTAACAACCTCCAAGAGAATTCTTAGTGTATTTATAGGGCAGATTACATTTAGTAATCAGGCTTACAAAAAGAGCCATGGGGCGGATGTGTGAGGTTGTAAGATACCTAGGGCGCAGGATTTAAGCCAATAAGGTCTTTGGAAGGGAATTAAATTAAAAAAAAAAAAAAAACCATTGATTACCTTGGTTGTTACTCAGGGTAAGGCCCTGCTGTACGGAATTACCGTGTGTACCTCGGGCTCCACCCTCCGTGCTCGCACAGTAATTCTTTGATAACAGGGCATTACCCTGTACAGAATGTAGAGATGCTTATTGGCCTGATTATCATAAAACTTATTTATTTTGCATTGAAATTACCTAACCATGTTCCAAATTTCACTCACGATCATTTGATTCTGTTTCATTTGAAATATGTGTTCAAGTAAAAAAATGTGACACTATAATCTACGATAACAACCTTGTTATAACGACAGAGTCTGTCGTGGTCACACCATCATATTCTTTACGTAGCTATCTACAGTTTGGAGCAATTGGGCGATTTCTCAATTTGGTCCTTTGTTGCTTTTTGTGTTGTATGTTGTTGTTGGTCTTAGTAAAACTTTCATATGTTTTTGTTGTAGGTTTTTTGAATTTTTTCTTGTTGGTTGGGTTGCATCTCAAACCTTTAAATATCAAAATTTCCCAGGTAAATAAGAGAGTTTGTCGTGGTGGCGCTGGAAAGCTCAAATGCAGATTCGAAGTTTGGGTACAGGGAAGGAAGGTCGAATCGTGGATGCAGTTATAAGGGTTTGAAGGTTGTGTGTGCAGTTTGGGAAGCTGGGAAGGTTATGGTGGTGGAGACATGCTTCTCTTGCCTCCAGAAGTCCAGTTATTAACATAGGTGGTGGTTTTGTCCCTCCTCTCTGTATTGTCCATTTTCATTCTTTCTCTTCTCAGAACCAATTTCCGTGGATATTTTTGCTCAAACCCTTTCTCTTTTTCTCTTAATTTGTTGCATGCACATTCACATTCTTTTCTGGAGATGACTTTTTGATCCGATGTCCCTGCGAATTAGGGTTACTCTGGAGCTGCTTTTTTTTGGGATGCATTAGGAACATTGATGCAAAGGGGGGAGTTGAAGGGGAGTTTCATCATATGCAAGACTTTTCAGGATCGGGTTTTCAGATTTTGGACTTTTGGAATTGAATCTCTACTGTTTTTCGTTTTTCTGCAGATTGGAAGAGAAAGGAGTCGCTCTCCCTTTGACGTGTCTGTAGATGAGGATCTTCCTCCATCCTTTGTTGAGGCACAAGATCCGGGCACACCCATTTGGTTGTATTGCCATCACCTGTAAGTTGAGAATTCCCATCCTCCTGTGTCAGGCTGCCATGATCTTCATGTCAGGGGCGCAGGAAGGGGTGGGGGGGGGCGGCTGGGAAAGAGGAGAGGGAGAGGGAGAGAGAAGAGAATGTTATTGGCCATCCTCACCAACAAGTATGCTATATATGCAAACAGAGAATGGCTATTTTGTTTCGGGTTTAGCTGAAATGCAGAGTTATCTCAATGATTTGTAGTGGTCCAGGTGGTGCTCAATCCATTTCGAAGGGTATTCTTCCAGCTAGAAGCAGTTCACTGCTCAGAGACCCAAGCTATCTTCTTGAATATTTGGGCATTGCCAGAGGCCAACTCCACCTGTACAACTCTACACCATTTCAGTTCAATGTGTCTACTGAAAGTAGTTCTGCACCTATAGTGAGCAGAAAAAGTTGTCAAGCCGGCTTGGCATTTAACATTATGTTTCTATCTTGCCAGCTGCTCTGTGGATCTTGATATCATTCACAAAGGAAACTAATGAAGTAATTGGTGCCAACAACTTAATTGGTGATGGCTTCTTTCATTTGCCTCAGATTTACATCTGGCAGCATTCATGGCATTCACTCAGCAGCACAAGACGTTTGGAGTCCTGCAAAGTGGGATAGCTATGATCCCGTGGCATTTGGAAAATATTATCAATACCGGCCCTTCTTAGTGGCACACAGAGTTATGTCAATTGTTGCAGAAGTTTTCACGCTGACCATGTGGCATTGGGCTGAGAAAGACATTCACAAGAGGGCAGCCAAAGTAAAGTGTTTTCTCTTTGGTGACTTACTTGCAAGTGGTTAGACAATCAATGGTTTGTTGTCCTGGTGGCTGTCTTGCATTAGTTTGCAGGGACTTAGAAGGATTCTGATCTGAGCATTGCCTTATCTTCTCTCTTTGTCTGGCTTGTCTTGAGTTGTTTCTTGTTGGTGCCATGGTTGTAGTTACGGCACAGTCTCATTCGCCTAGGCCCCTTCTATATCAAGGTCAGTATTGATCCCTTGTTCCCCAAGTGCAAACATGGTTCAGTCTGGAGTTAATTTATCCAAAAGCTGCAATTACTGTGATTTAGCGCCTGGGATAATAGCCTAATCCTTGTTGGTTTTGACTCTTACTTTTTGTTATCTGGTGTAGCTTGCACAGGCACTGAGTACACGCCCTGATATTTTACCCAATGCCTATTGCCAGGAGCTTGCAAAGCTGCAAGTATGTTCTATCACTCAGTCTACTCACTCATGTTATTTTTGTTAGGTTTAGTGATGGAACAGTTATTGGCTTCATTGTAGGCTGGGTCTTGATGTGTCAATGTGTAAAACAAATTGGGCTGTCAACAATGTCATCCATACAGTTGTGATTGAGTGCCTTTGGACTTAAGCTTCAGCTTATGGTCCTTGTCACAGATTTTTGCACAAATTTCTCCCTGAATGACTCGGAAGCAGTTTCAGAATTCAGATTTTTGATCAATCCAGTTTAAGACTTTGCAGCTGTGTTGACACTCATGGTTAGAATGCATCTTGTGGCAATTCCACCACAACCACTCAGAAGGTGTTTTCAGTTTATGCTTTAGGTCTCATAATAATAGTTTTTTGGTTGGTGGATTTTGCTTGGCACAAGGATCGGATTCCACCTTTTCCTACACCAGATGCATTAAAGTTTATGGAACATGAGCTTGGTTCATGTGCAAAGAAGTTGTTTGCAGAGATCTCAGATGAACCAATAGCTGCTGCATCTCTTGGCCAGGTGTACAAAGGTAACATTTCTGCCAGAGCATTACCTGATTCATTTAGTCTCCATTTTTGTACATGGATGTGAATGTGAGCTGAAGGAAGAAGTTGCCTCCAACTTTGTTGATTGAACTAGGGGCCTAGCTCAGTGTTGAGGCAAGTGCATTAGTATGTAGTTGACAATTTGAAACTGTTCAGGATTTTGACATCTTCTCCTCTTAGTCAATCCTTGAAAAGTTGATATCTGTAACTGAGTGTGAATGAAGGGCTGATTTTTGTAAACAGCACGACTACATTCAGGTGAGGATGTGGCTGTGAAAGTCCAGCGGCCAGGTGTTTCTGAACAACTGGCACTTGATGCTCATCTTCTGCGTTTGATTGGAGGTCAGCTGCAGCGATTTGCTGGAACACGTGGTGACCTTGTGGCTGTTGTGGATGAAATGGTCAGTGCTACCTAAGCATTTTGCTTTATATCCCTTGCACTAAAAGTGCATATCTTTAACATGTGATATGTTATTACTGTGTCATTTTGTTAGCCCAGCACTCTATGAGCTAGTTTTGGTCTCCACTTCTTGCGCACTGCAAAGGAACAAGGAAATCAGGCTTTTGCTTACAGTATCCAATTTCACTTTTACAGACCATGTGGTGGGTTGTACAACACAAGTACAGGTAGGGCATATGTTTGAGGAGGTGAATTACATTCAAGAAGGTCAAAATGCAGAGCGATTTGGTCGCCTCTATGGTCTCCATGCCCCGTACAGTAAGTGACACATTTGCATCAATTAATTGTTGTACTCACTCAAAAGAAGGGGGCTAATCTTATGTTCCAAGTTTCACAATTCACAGGAAACCAGCACCATGTGAGGATGTCAAGATGTCAACACTTGAATTTTGATGCATGTTTGCATAAATGACATGAATGAACACAGAGCACAGCCATGGCCTCAACCAAGCTGACCCTAGGACACACACTAAAGCAATGATGGAGGGGACCAAGGCATACCCAGATTCATCTGTAGATCCTGGAGATGGGGTTGTGAAGGTCCCCAAGATATACTGGGAGTTTACTACAAAGGGGATCCTGACAATGGAATGGATTGATGGCATTAAGCTCACTGACAGAGATGCTTTACTCAGTGCCAAGCTTGACATTCAACAACTTGTTGACCAAGTACTTCCCCTCTTTACAATGGCATTTGTTTACAAGAAGTCACTGTCCAGTACTTCAGCATCTTTGCAGTATTTTGCCCCAGAATATCTCAGAGTAACCTGCATGTGGTGTTTTGGCTCTTGCAGGGAGTATTATCATCACTCAGGCAGCTTCTTGAAGAGGGCTACTTCCATGCTGATCCTCATCCTGGAAATGTTGTTGTGACAAGGGAAGGAGTCCTTGCATATTTTGATTTTGGGATGATGAGTGAATTCCGCTGGGAGTATCGCATTGGTCTCATCCGTACGGTATGTTTTATCACCATTTGTGTGTGGAACACAGTTTAATGCATACAAAAAATCATCTATTAACATCATCTTGCAGCTTTCCTGTGGAGGATTGTGTTGCCAGGCATTAATTTAGGTAACTGACGCTGTAATAACAAGGTTTTGTGTCCAAATGCAGTTGGTACATTTTGTGAATCGGGATTCAGAGGGACTTGCTAAAGACTTCGTAATGCTAGATTTCATTCCACCAGGTACAGATTTGGGTCCAATAGCACATGAACTTCAAGCTTCCTTTGGTGATGAGGAGACAAAATCACAGCTAGATTTCCAGGTCAGTATACGTCCACTGAATTTGCAGCCTCTATATATATAGTACATACAGTTAGGACTTGACAGGCAAGCAGCTGTCAGCTCTTCATTTCATTTGCCATTTCTACATTTTTGGTATGTTATTCCTTGTCTCTGTTTAAGGGTTGCATTATTGATGTTTTGAGTGGTTATTGGTGGGCCACCCAGGGGATAATGAACCAGCTCTGGACTGTGATGTATAAGTTCAATTTTCGATTATCTCCAGAATATGCCATGGTGGTACGAGCACTGGGGTCTTTGGAAGGAACAGCCACAACCCTTGATCCTGGTTTCAAAGTTGTGTCAAATGCATACCCTTTTATTGTGGGTAGACTTCTAGCAGATCCTGATCCAAAAATGCGAGAAACATTGAGAGAATTGCTAATTCGAAACAATGGTTCCATTCGATGGCATCGACTGGAGCGCCTGGTAGTTTTCAGACTCTGTATCTGAAACAATTCAAAATCTTCAATAAACATACAATTTGCATCTTGGTTGTTCTGCTATTGGCAAGTTTATCAGATCATATTACTTTTTTGGGAAGTTAACAGCAGAACTGTCAAGTTAAGTTCATCCACAGTCCAAATAACATTCAGACAGACTTGGGGAGTTTTAGAGGAGTTTTAAGAGGCAATGTCTTGTTTCAGGTTGTAGCAGTAGCAGATCAATCTGCTCCAGCAAGTGGATCATTGTCAAAGGATGAAGCTTGGAATAAGGATGATGGATCAAGGGGTATAAGGGGAACCTTTGATACACGTGCAGTTGCTTCTGCAACCATGGATGTAGTTAGCTTCATCTTGTCTGGAGAAGGATTAAGGGTTCGGATCCTGCTTGTGAAGGATATTGTGAGGACATTTGATGCACTTCTGAAGTATTACTATGCAGATGCATTCAAGCTCAAGAAAGAGGATGTTTATGCAAAGTGGGCTGGAAAGACTGTGAAAGCAGATGTAAGAACCCACACTAAGCAGGCTGAACAACAGCGCTCATTTTCAAAATGGGGGGCACTTTCCTGGGGGTCATATGGGGACAATATGTTTGCAAACCCATTGTCTCAGAGTAGGGCTTGGGTGGTGAAACTGTGGGGCTCTGAGCCTGGGCCCTGGAGCTCCAATAAGAAAGATACAGAGTGTAGGCCAATATTTTCAACTGAAGGACCTGAGTTAGCCAGTCACAGGTCTCATTCACAGGCTCCTGAAACTCCTCGGCCTGTGGGACCCCACAGGAACAATGAGACCAACTGGAGACATGCAGATGATTCCTCCTCTGAACCTCTTCAGGTAACGTTGCAAGTAGCACAATTTTCAGCAGATGTATTCTTTTATAGAAGATGAATTTTGGATAATACCAAACTGAGCAGGATTTGAAAACTCAAGTTGTCTTTGTAAAAAGGATTGTTGGAGATGAAAATGAATAATCCTGCAGATCAACAAATTTTCAAAGCATCTTGATATGAATTTCATGCAGATATTCAGTGCTATGTAAGCTCTACTATGACCCACTTTATGTTCAGATGGTTCTATAAGTAGTGCAGGGAATCATTTTATTACTGGAACTAATGAGTTTTCTGAGTTTGAATCTGGACCTCATGTCTGTTGGATGCAGTTTGATGATTTTCCTGAAAGGTTGCAAGTTGGGCTCCTTGCATTTACAAAAGCTGTGGAATCAGACCCAGAAGTATGGATACCTCTGCTGGCTTGTCTGGCTGCAAGGCCTGAGGCTAGAGCACTTGTCTGTGATATTGCATCTGCACTTTCAGACTTTTATTGCAACTGCACTGCTGAAGCTGCCATTCTTTTCATGTCAAAACTGTTGCATGAACAGAAGATTTGACTGATAATAGTGCTTGTATTGTGGGGGTTCTGTCGGACGTTATTCCCTCAGCAATATGAATTGAGCCTTGAAAATTGTGTATGCATTGAGCATTTAGATTGCTTTTGTGTTCATTTTCAGGATGAGGCAGCTTTTGGGTAACCACAGTGTTCTTTTAACAGCTGTCTGCAAACAAGGATCACATTTTTGCTGTGACCTGATTTTGAACAGTAGGAGTCAAGGCAGCACCCTCTCTGAATGCCAACAATGTCAAATAATTGTCAAATATATTTGTCTTTGGGATGTGCAAAGTGTAGGAATTCACTGGATGTTAGCAAGATGTTATGAAATACAAGCCATTGAGAAGGCAATGAGGGTCCAATTCATGGTGAGATTTTTGCTCTTGTTAGTAGTAGAGCTTCAAGATGGTATACTCTATCAAGACCAAATTCTTTAATCTTGCATATGCATCTTTCACAAGGTTCAGTATAAATGTTGGAAGTGATGAACTCCTAAATGAGTATGACCCATGATAGTAGGGTTTGAAATTTAGATTAAGAAAGAAACCCTTGATGCTAAGTGTATTTAAGAGCCTTTTCCCTACATTGCAAGAATGCTCTCCTTTGTGTTTTGATGTGTTTGTGAAATGATTTCTATCTGATTCCAATAAGGTTTTGACCCTAAGTTGTTAACTTTAGAGGTCACAAAGGTTCCAATGTGTCTGTGTGACCTAAATTTGCTGCTGTATCAAATGGGTTGTCTGTTACCCCAGGTCGCTTCTACTTTTTTCGGGCATTTTCTGAAGGTTGGGTTTTCATGGCCTTGACAAGTTAGTTTCCTCAATTGTCAGAACTTGGGTTTTATTGTAGAAATGTAGGGATGCTGTGAAACGTTTTATTCTTATTCTTGTTGTGTTCTTTATTGTTTTCTATTTGTGTGGTGATATGTATTGCTGGAATTTGCAGGAAGGATGTATAAGTTCCAATGTTGCTGCTGATGGGGGATAGCTTTGGAGATTTGGAGGAAAGCTAAGTAGTCTAGCAAAGAAGGACAGTAGTCTATGCCACCAATCATTACCACAAAACTATAAGCTTCCAAATGATTCAAACAAGACTGTAGGGCTGCATACAAAAATCCGTGTAAAAAAAGACGTGATGGTAAAATTATGTGTGGGTATTTAAATGTGATGCTTTACAAACTTTCATGTAGAAGTTTGTGTTTCTGAAGAAATCTCTAGGCTTAGGTCAAATGCTAGATGGAGCTTTTAGTTCCAAAGCTCAAACAGAAACTCTACCAAAAAAGTTTATGGATCTACAAGCTGGCCATAACCTTCAAAGATCCCCTATTTTATGTTTACAAGGAACTCGAATTGACAACAATTTTCAAGAATTTCAACATTACATAACTACCACTAAATATAACCATGTTGTTGCTTTTGATAAACATGGAAGTATGATATTGTATGATCACATACCACTAAATTCATGTCAAATTACAACATATAATGGATAAAAATTATTGCTACTACTTTCAATTTGAATATTTGAAAAACGATTTATGTTATTGGTCTCATTCTACTCATCTAAGCAAGTTCAAAGAAATCTTAAACAATGTGCTGTCCAAAGCACCAGAATCTTGTCCAACACTTACTGTAGGAGATTTTAATGTGGACATAGTGAAGTCTATGGGCCCAACACTTGATTCCTAATCTGAAGACCTCATACAATTATGCAAAAACATAATCTGAAGTTACAAAATCACATAAGTACCACAAATTACTTTGGATTGATGTTCCTAGTAATGAATCAATTGCATGATGTACAAAAAGCTTACTGGCATGATAACCATAAACCTATTTACTTTGCATTATAATTACCTAACCATGTTCCAAATTTCACTAGTAATCAAAATAAACAACTATCTTGTTGGACACAACTAGAAGGAGGGTTCACGTTCATAGAGAATTATACAAACATACATCAATGCTAGCGTTGAATGTAGTTAACAAGGACTTTCAAACATAGGTGTGAAGGAGTTTCATGAAAGGGCAAGGAGAAAGCACCAGTGTTGATGTAGGAGCTCGTTGAATGTTGTAGCCCAAATTGGTAGACAAGTAGTTCTAGACCACATGAAAAAGTGTCATAATGAGGTGAATTTACTGCAATACGATTGTTAAGACATTGTTCAAACCATAGAAAGAATTTGGATGCATTCACAATTGCAAGATCCTAAGTTCTAGCAACACTTGAAACTGATCAATTAGCTTGCAATTGGGAATAAAAAAATAGTTATACATGATGGCCCATTGGACATGATGTTTACTACTAGAACATGAGTTGTTGGTGAAAGATAGATATTACAAACTTTCTTAGATATGATTGATGATGAGGAAGAAGCAATTCTTTCAATAAGTATTGTACTTTCCAACCCATTGGCAATGATGTCAAACACAAAATCACTATAAGAGAGTGGATAAGCAAAAAACACAATTTAGATGCTTTGCAATTTTGTCTTCAATGCAACAATTGGTAACATGATATTAATTTGTGCAAATTAGGCATGGAAGGGGAGGTCAACAAGGACATTTGGAACATGACCATGTGCTACCAAGTATAAAAATCAAGTTGCAATTGCCATGGCTTTTGCCACTTCATTTAACACCAGGGACTAAAATACATTGGGCATGGGGACATGAACCATAGTTGTTTCAATATTCATTGATGATGAAACATTTTTTTAAAAAGGGCACAAAATGGCCACCTTTTTAAATAGATACAGTACTTGAGAACCACACTAATGATAAATTTGTGCAATCAATATTAGCAACATGATTATTCTATAACGATATTTTTTCTGATTTTAGTACATCCAATAAGCATGAATCTACTATATCATAAAAGGGGGCCTATAAAATCATTTTGACTTGGTCATGGCCAAAAAAAATCACATATTAAGGCATAACAATAGGTAATAACAAGGAGGAGGGATAATTAGAACTTGTGTCTAGATTTCAATTGGGTTTTGGAAGGAAATCTAAAACTATTTCATTTCCCATGTGGAATTAAATTGACATTGTACATGTAACACATAATTTGTTAATTTAGGACCCAACTTGGCGGATGGTATGAACTTTGCTTGGTTGCCACCAGATTTAACAAATGTAACCTTATATTCAAGTAAAAAAAATCATCATTCAAAAATATAACATCCATGTAAAAAAAATTTGTTTAAAGATTTTTCTACCTTGTGCCCAACAAGTGAAAATTATATGTTGTTCATTATTAAAGTTGGAAGTCAATGCTCCTATCCATGATAAACAAAAATTATATTTACTAAATTACAAAGAACTAATCACAACATGAACCAATTCATCAATCACAATAATATTTGTGGATCCAAAGTTGTTGCTCATACAATGACAAAATCATTAATAATTGCAATAGTTCAATGGCATGAAAGAAAAAAGCAAACGCTTGGTGGCCACTGGGGATTAGGGTTAAGGTCAAAAATATAAAAATATTGATAGCAAGTATCCAATTTTTTGTGATAAACAAATTCTTCAATATTTTTCGAACTTTATGCCATGAAAGAAAAAACAAATAACTAATGGCCACTAAGAATGAAGGTTAAGATAAAATGAAAAAAACCATTGACTACAATTGTTTAAGGATATACACATATAAGTTTCAAGGATCAAAAAATTGCTTAAAAAATATGCCACATCAAACACAAAAAAACCCAAAAATGAAAACATTCACAATACATTTTAACTCAATGCCATGAAAGTTAACAATACACTAGTGATGGTCATTAAGGTTAAAGTGCAACAACAAAGATCATTGATTATGACTATCCAAGAATGTACATGAACTTTTCTACAATGAAGAAATTGATTAAATAATACACCTCATCAAACACAAAAACATAACACAATCACTAATAAATTTCAAGTTTTATGCCAAGAATGAAAAAAGAGGATGAATGGTGGCTACTAGGGATTGGGGTTTACATGCAACATAAAAGATTATTAATCATTAGTGTCCAAAAATATACACAAATAATTTGCACCATGAATAAATTGATTAAACACCATTGAGAGCAATTTAATTGTATAAAAGGCTTTGAAAAATTAGAAACACAACTTTTTCCATGTCCAAAACATCTTTCACACATTGCTAGATGCATTAGCAACATCAAGATTTATTTTATCCCTACCAACACAAGCAGTAGGAATAGAAATTTGACTATTGTTTGATATAAATTTTTGAGTTAGAAATGAGAAAATAATGGATATGCAAAATTACATTTCCATTTGTGACGCGCTCCCAAGTCCCCAAGTTAGCCCCAAGTTGGGCTAACTCACTCAAGTTGAGGAATTCTCTGGGGCTCGGGGCACGTTCCCAACTTCCAGCACTAAAGGGGGTGAGAGGGGCATGCTGAAAGCTCTGGGATAGACTAGGAAGAGGGACAAGCTTACTCAATTATGCGGTCCTGCATCCAAATCCAACCAACAAGTTGGTTAGAATTCATTCTACACCTTTTTGGTGTTGGGACAAGCCACATGCTAACTTGGACTCACTTGACTCACCACGGCCTGGACTCGGGGGAAGCCACCACCTTCCCCCATAAATTATTCTCTGTAGCTCTCCACCGCACCTGCATCCAAATGACTCTTTTTCCCAGGACTCCCAAAGTGGAGTCCCGAAATTGTCCCGGTTTGGACTTCCGGGAATTTGGACGCTCATAACTCCTCGCTTCAAACTTGGATCGGGACAAGGTCTAAACCAAAGTTGTAGCTCTTGTCAAGAGCTTTCCAACGGTGTGTCGCACTCCACCTGCACGCACCGGAATCGGGTCAATTCCCGACTTTTAATGGTCGGGAGTCAAACTGCCAATTTGACTCCCGGCCCTTCTTTTGTCCATAACTTGTGCTGAAAATGTCCAAATGGCTCATGCGAGGCCATTTTGGACATCTACACTTCAATACCTTTTCAATTGTATAAAGAACTCTTCAATGCGAGGTGTTTTGACCCCTGCAATTGCGATCTGAGTTTTCGGGAGTCCCGGAGGACTCCCAAGTCCCATTTTTGGGAGTGTGAGTGGCGACCTCACAACTCCCTCAAAGTGGGGTTGCGACAACTTGCCATTCCAAAAATCTTCATAAAGATGTTGTTCATCCAAATTTCTAACCTTCTTCATACAAACTCACCATTGAACCCTCACCATTTTGAAAAATGCATTTTCCTCATCTTTCACATCACCTTGTGTTATTCCCATCTAAACAAGAAAAATGATAGGATCATGCAACTTAATGAAAACAAAATCCCCATCATTAAGATCTCTAAACGGGGTGTACACAAGTGAAGCCCTCATGTTCTTTGGCCCACAATAAGGGCGTTGAATCAGGTCCTTTGGATCAACACCAACAATAGCGGTCGACAACAAAACCCTAGAGTAGTTGGATCTCCAATTGCTTGATGGCCAAAACCCCTCCAAAAGAGTGGCACTTTGATGCGGTAAATGTTTTGACAAATGTAATGTGATATCCTCCCAATACTCAACATATGACTTCATCTTCATTTCATAAGTTACACTTTGTGCAATGTTAACCTTCCAAAAATCCACATATTTTGATAGTTTGGCGCTCATGAACTTTTATCTTTCAAAAAACTTGGAAGGATCGATGCCACAAATGGGGCAGTAAGGAAGAGGGGTAGGCACACCCATAGGCAACTTTGGTGGCCCATTAGGATTAGTTTTCCACAATTTGATTGGAAGCGCATTTGCAAGACTCCATGTAGGATCTATGGGAAAAACTTTATATTGCATAACACGCTAGCCCATTGAATCAACAAAAAACCTAAAAAGATGCATATCAATATGCCCTACCAAAATCTCAAAGCCATCCTTCAAACAATCTACCACCCAAGACTTAAAATTTGGAATCTCTTGAATCAATTGAGGAATAAACGGTCACTCCTGGGAGTCTTGGGAGGAACATGGACGCCTTAATCAAATTAGCCAAAATGTAATTTTTTTCTATTAACTTCTTTGACAGATAGCCAAAACATCCATCAATATCTTCATGTGTACGGCCAACAATAAGAAATCCTAGTTTCATTTCTTCAAACACATCCCTCATAGTTAATAATGAAAGAAATGCCAACAAATGTCAATTTTTATTGTCTTTCATGTAGTTATCCATTTGGAGCAACAAATTTTTCGACAAAGGCTTGGCGCCAATATTTTTTTCCGGCATGCATAATTCATGTACACAATGCAATTTCCCTTGCAAAAAATGAGCATAAAATGAATTACATGGGGGTTATTCAAACTATAGTTTTGACTCTACAACTAGAGCTACTTCCAAAATGCAAAAGAGCCACAACAAAGATCTAGTTATGAAATTGGACCATTTGGCCACAACTCATTCAAATATGGAACATATCTTTTGTCCTTATGTCCATGGGCTATCATACCTCAAAGAGTAATTAGCAATTGTCCAAGCCTAGATATCATTTTGTTGCACATTTGCAACCTTAGAATTATAGTTTTCGCTTGATCCATTTTGTCATGGATAATGCATAAGGATTCCTCCTTTGATCGAACGGACTTTATCTTCCATGTATGATATAAATTTTTACACGACTATTGGCATAGGATGTGTTTTCTTAGCTTCATTTCATATTCAATTGCATCATTACTATGCTTTCCCAATTTGGATATTAAATCCTTGAAAGATTCACAAACAATACGTTTTGCAAAAAATGACCCTTGTTTTCACACATCAACGTTAAGATGGTGTCTTTCCTAAACCTATTCATAATAGATTGGGAAATACTTCAATGCTTAACTCTTTGCTTATTTGTGACAATGCAAACACTAGCATAAATAAAATTAGGCTTCAAGAAAAGATATGTCAAAATAACCGGATGTCTTTAAATATATGATCATTTTTAATTCATTACCAATCCAAATGATAGTCCATGTCGTAACCCTAGCTTTGGGCTTGTAACCAAGGCAAAGGGGTTACAAGGTTACGGGCCAAGAAGAAGCATGGGAGTCACATCACATACTCCCGGGAACGTAAGAAAGTGTGAGAGAGTATGAGGGAGTGAACCCTCACACTCCCAAGGCAACTCCCACTTTGGGAGATGGAGTCTTGGTGGACTCCCAAAACTTCAGAGAATAATTTCAGGGGCCAAAACTCAATGGGTTGTGTCATTCTTTATATCATTGGAAAGATCGTGGACCTTAGATGTCTAAAATGGGCTTGCATTGCTCATTTGGGCATCTAAAACACAAGTTATGGCCAAAAGAAGGGCCGAGAGTCAAACTGCCAGTCTGACCCCCAACCAAAAAAAGTCAAGAATCGACCCAATTTACTTGGCTGCAGAAGGCGTGCAACATACCATTGAAAAGATCTTGATGAGAGCTACAACTTTGCTTTAAATTGCATCTTGATCCAAGGTCTGCTCGTAAAAATATGGGGCTCCAAAGTCGCAAGAGTCCCAACTGGCGCGATTTCGGGACTCCCACTCAAAAGTCCCGGGAGAGAAAAGCCATTTGGATGTGAGCTCCGCGGCCAACCACAAAATATACTATAAGGGGGAAGGTGGTGGCTTCCCCCAAGTCCGGGCCATGGTGAATCTAATGTGTCTGTGTTGCCCGTGGCTCGTCCTAACACCAAAGGTGCTCTAATTATGCTTTAACCACTTTGTGTGGATTGTGTGCACGCCCGTGTGAGCGAGTGAAGCTTGTTAATTGTTCCTAGTCCCATCTCGGAACTCCAACACGCCCCTCTACCCTTCAAAGTGTTGCGAACTAGGGAGTGTGCCCCAATTCCTCCCTCTTCCGCTATCTTCTACTTGGATTCGCATTTGAGTCCTTCGAAGAGTTAGGAGTGCATCAGTCCATCAATCCAATTACCTGGTCACTTCACTCCTAAAGACTCATCCAAAATTCAAGCAATAAATGTCACACATCTTTTCAACCATTTCCAATGCCCTTCATTTGATGTGGCATTGTATTTGCCATCAAATCAATCAGTGATTTAACATTTGATTTCACTTGATTTGTTAACATTTGTAATTTTTGTATACCCTTATTACCATGTGGTAGAAATTGATGACCTCATTTGTTGTTAGATTTGTACAACATATATGTTGACTTAGACACACCAACGATCTTGTACTAAGCAGTTTTGCAAATATTTACACCCTACACAGTGAGACTTCCATTGTGTGATGTCTTTTCTTATATGCAACCTTCTTGGAATATTTAATCCGTAGGCTTTTTGGTCCTCAAACAACAAGCTCCAAATACTTTTGCTTCAAGAACAATGTCTTTTCCCACGGGAAATGTTAACAACAATTCATCCCATAACATGTCAAGAAGTTCACATTTTTCACAAACCCCTTTGACAAAACCTTGTCCATCTTGGAAGTTGCACCTTTAGAATCACATGAACCTTGTTTCCTCTTGTGAAAAGTATATTATTTTTTCCTCACACTCACTACTCCCACCTCATCAACATCTGGAACAATGCATTCATTATATTTCATAAGATGTTTTTACAAAAAACAACCATAAAAAATAGTTCAAGACAATGGCCACTTCCAAATTGTCATGACCATTGACACAATACCAGGACAATACAAAATACACAGCCTAACATGATTGTGAGCCATGGATTATAGCTCAATAATTAGTTAAGCTTTAGTTTCATAATTTTCCTTAGTACTAATGATTTGAATGCTTATAAGCCTCCAAGTAGTGATTATTAATAGTTGAATAAGTTTTTGTGATATTTTAGGCATATAATACTTCTTTATTTCAGTTGATGTAGCGCTTAATCAGTTAAGCACGTAGTAAACCTTTTAAAGTACATTATCCTTTTTATGTTGTAGAGAAGGGAAAGGGGATGTAGAATGAGATGTGATTTATTGATATATAGGGAATACAAGCCCATAACTAACAATAGCAATTCGCCATGACAAGGTTAAGTTAGTCTGTAGAAGAATCTTCAAACACTAATGATGTACTTGTAAGATTTTTAGGATGTAGTCCTAGTACATATTTATTTAGTTTCATTTCTATCAGACTTCTAAATAGAATCAATTCAAACTTAAGTATTAACATTTCCGCCTGAGTAACTTCAAATGAATTACAACTTTATAACTGACTTAAAGGATAGATCACAATTGTAAAAAATCTAGAATGCGACAAATGGTGCGAGCGAAGTACTCGGCTCGGTGCTCCATGGGAAAGGGGTTGATTAGCCCTCGTAGCCAACGATAATGGCCATCACCGGGAACCCACGTTCGACAATGGAGACGGACATCATCATCTTCGCATTGACACTCTTCGAACCTTTCTGGCGCAGCTCCATGAGCAAGAACGAATTCTAAGTAAATTGCTAAAACATGTGGGTTAGGAGACAGTCGACGATCCCATGCCGAATGATCGACTCGAGTGCGCACCACTCGCCTGGGCAGTTCTTCTTCGCACGGCCATTGAAAAACAATCACGTCGAGCGGTGCTTCTTCAAGCTCTTCCTATTCTACTGGTGCAATTGGAGGATTCGAAGGCGTAGCGACATCATCCGCCATGACTAGTTCTCACCGCATCAACAAAAACACCAAAAAGGTAGTACGAACAATGTGGTACTTGGGTTCAGAAGGGGTCGAGGCCTTTTTATTTAACAAATTAGGGTAGGCGTAAGGTGTGGGAGTGACGGCGGAACCTCACAAAACCTTGAACATCCTAGATTTAAGGGATTCATCAAACTTTAATTTCGACGGCGGATCTAGAAATATGTGGGGGTTTTTGTGGTGCAAATTTACTTCCAATTTACTATGTACTACATAGTTAACTACTGCATGGTAAAATAAATAGGTAGGGGATATCAAGAGAATAAATAGTACAAAGGAATGTTAGTTCAACCATTGAATTAGTCAAGTAAGAATTCAAGGACGTTACTAGTTATTACCGATAAACTATCCTAGTAGTTAGTTACTTGAAGTAATTAGGATGAAAAATTAGGATGTGAAGGTCAACGAACGGAAAAGATAAGGATCAAGTTCAAGAGACCTCATCAAGATATCCAAGATAAAGGAAGGGATGAATCCTTCAATCCCATTAGTCATGAGGATTGTCATCTTATTTGATTGGAGGACAGAATTTTCCTTGTGTCTCATTGGGCCCAAGAATTCTCATCCTAAACTCAATTGGATGGCAATTTATTCTATATTCTCATTGACGCTAGAAGGATGAGGAGGCCATTGATTGAAGCAAGGGATTACAAAGCTTTCATTGGACAAGGGGGAACAAGCTCAAGGAAGGTCATGAAGGCTTACCAAGGGAGAAGGTATTGTGTGTATGTGGGAAGGAAAGAAAGGGGAGGAGGAAGTGTGAAGAAGAATGTTTAGTCCTTATGTGTGGAGAGGTGTTCATGGAAAAAGAATGTGCAAGAATCAAACATGAAAGGAAGTTGTGTGTAACAAGTACTCGTAGCAAAGCCTCTGGAATTTTGGTTCAATTAGTTATTCCTCCCAAATCCACCGTTGGATTTCTGTCAAAATTAAATCAGTTTTAGTTTGGAAGGTGTAGAAGGTTCCTTCAAAATTTCAGCATCATCGAAGTTGTTGTCAGGGAGCTACATTGGTTGGAAGTAGAGGGTGTTGTGGTGGAGTCCATGGAAGGAATTCCATGACAAAACCTTTGGATTTTTACTTCAATTAATTGTTCCTCCCAAATCCACCGTTGGATTTGTGTCAAAATTAAATTCGTTTTAGTTTGGAAGGTGTAAAAGGTTCTCCCAAAATTTCAACATCATCGGAGTTGTTGTAAGGGAGTTACACTTGTTGGAAGTAGAGGGGGTCGAATTGTCTGTTTTTTCCTTCAATCTAAACAAGGTGGTTCTAATTCAAAGTTTAACTCTTGATCAAAAAAATAAAAATAAAAATAAAACTAAAAACTTATGAGATTTAATACCATGGCTCTTTTTAGATTAGCTTTTCAAAATCCAATGCATGTTAGATTAGGATGTTATGTGTAGATGTGGGACACAATGCATTAAATCCTTAGTGAATTTCATTACTTACCTTGAATCGCCTTACATGTTAGACAACAACTACATAGTAGTTCCACTTCCAACCGGGTTTTTTGTGAGTGCATATCTTAATGGTGAAGGTGTGCAAAAATTCCTCACAATGATCCTCACCAAACTGATCGTAAAAAACTACTTCCATAAGGTCACAAGCTATCACTTGACCGTTTGCAATGAAAACACCATCATCATTTAAGAGATCACATTCAACTCCTCTACACTAAGACCTACATCTTCCTGCAAAATTTGGATTACCCACACCCATGTACTTTGCATATCCTTTGTCATGTCCGTCCTCGTTTTGTTGTATATTTGTTGATTCCTGTTGCTTTGAATTTCTTTCCAAAATTTCCTCGTTTTTTTTCTCTTGTCATATCTTGCTTCAATTTCTTCCTCACTTCTTTTTTTATTGTCAAAATCAGATCCAAACCCCTCAATAAAACATTCCACATGATCATCCGAGGTATCCATGTCATGAAAACCATCTTGCATGTTTCCCGAATCTTCAACTTCATCAACATTCTTCAAAAGGATTTTAGATAAATCCTTCTAATGACAAAAAACTTGTTTTTTCCCCAAATTATTAAAATTGTTCGTGGTAGCACAACATTGTTTTAATCCCGTAGTAATCACTACATTATCCACAAATAATCCTTCAAGGGCCAAAATACTTCCATTCCAACAATTGACTCAAAATATCTAGTAGCTAACATCGGGATAAAAATCTTACGCTCCTCAATGGTGTCAAACACACCTTCAATTAAAATCGCTATACATGTCTTTTCCCCTAAAGTAGCATAATATTAGAATAAAAGATGGATTTCTTCAAGTTCCAAATCCTATTTTCACCTTTTCATTCTCCTTCAAATCCCAAATGCCAATGCTACTCCCAAATATGATTCCATTAACCATATCCTAGAAGAAATGAATAAACACTTAATCGAGATCAATCTCATCAACATTCATTAAACACCCAATTAACACGTAAACCATTTCAACAATTCTAAAAGGAAAGTGCAAGGATTATCACTCAAGTCTAATTCCGCATTCCAAATAGCGTCCGTTGGGTCAATTGACCCAAAATATATGTCGTCCTTGAGGCTTTCAATTTGTTTTAACATGATTCATACACCTAGTGGCTGCTAAAAGTTTTTTCCACATTTTGTATGGCCATCGAGGGCCAATGTTTCTCATTCTTACATTATTCAAATTCAAAAATGAAGCATAGCAACCACAAAGCAATATAGTTCTGTTTAAAAAATTTTAAAATACATCTTGAAGTCGCTAGTCATTTTGGGTAAGTTCATGCTAAACGGACCACCCCCTGCCCCTTTGGTTGTTTAAAAACAATTGCTTAATTTGGAATATTTTAAAAATATTTTCCAAAAAGACTTTTTAAAAATCATCAAATTTTTTTAAAAATTATTTATACTATTATTTTAAGTTGTACATTCAAACTTTGCCCAAAATATGTCATTTAAAAATATTTTCAAGGCCATTAACATGTTTTTTTTGTAGTAAAAAGAGTGGTTACGAGTGTTTTAAAAGTGTTTTTGGGTGTCTTTCATTCATTAAATTAATTTTAAATTTATGTACATGTTCCCATGGTATAATTTGAATGTTATTATATACATTAATCCAAAATTTTCAACAATAATTTAAATTGCCACATAAAATATGAAATATTAAACATGGGTTACAATGTGAAGTGGTTGTTTTATTGTGAATTCACCTTTCTATAATGTGAAAAATCAAGAAATGCCTAACAGTCACTAAACATCTTTTTAATCATTTAAGATTAAAAAAACACCTAGCATCACCAAGTTTATTTCATTCTTTAAATCAGAAGCATGTCTAGCAGCTGCTAGACATTTTTTTTGTTTTTATAAATTGAACAAACTCCTAGCAACCACTAGGTTGTTTTTTCATCTTTCAAAATTAAAAAAACACTTAACAGACACCAAACTTTTTCCCACCTTCCAAAATCAAAAAAATGCATGGCAGTCACAAGGTGTTTTTCCATCCTTCAAAATCAGAAAAACAATTGGCGCCCACTAGGCGTTTGTCCATCCTTCAAAATAAATAAATACACAATTGATGCCCGCTAGGTGTTTTTCCATTTTTAAAAATCAAAAAAACATTAGGTGCCTTGTCGTGACCCTAGCCTTGGGCTCATGATCAAGGTAAGGGCTTGCAAAAGTGTGGGCCGAGAGTGAGGCCCAGGAGTCACATTTTTGGCTCCCGGTAGTGTAGGAGGGTGTGAAGGAATGAACCCACATTCCCAAGTGGATCCTACTTTGGGAGTTGGAGTCCCAATGTACTCCCAAATTTTCAAAGAATGATTGCAAAGGTCAAAATTCATTGGATTGAAATGTTCATTATACCATTGAAAATTCTTAAAATGTAGATGTTTAAAATGGGCTCGCATGTCCCATTTGAATACTTAAAACACAAGGTATGGCTAAAAGAAAGGCTGGGAGTCAAGGTGCCAATTTGATTCCCAACGACTAAAAGTCAAGAATTGTCCTAATTTATTTGTGTTTAGGTGGCGTGCGACATATCGTTGGAAAACTCTCGATGAGGATTACAATTTTTCTTGAAACATTGTTTCAATTGGAGGTCTACAAAAAAAAGTTATGGATTTCCAAATTTGTGAAAATCCCAATTTGAAGAATTTCAGGACTCCTAACTTAGGAATCTCGAAACAAAATGACATTTGGGTGCAGGCCATGTGGCTAGGCATAAAGAATACTATAAGGGGGAAGGTGGTGGTTTCCCCCAAGTTTGGGCCATGGTGAGTCTGACGAATCCATGTATGCTTGTGGCTCGTCCGTGAATCAAAAGTGTGCCAACCACACATTAACCAACTTGTTGTTTAGTTTGTGTAGGTTCGTGTGAATAATTGACCTGTTTGTCATTCATTTTAATCCCCATCTCATAGCTCCAGCACGCCCCTCTACCCTCGAAGTGCTATGAGCTAAGGAACGTACCTTAACTCCTTCTTCCATTGTTTCCATTTTTGGACTCAAATTTGAATCTTTCAAGGAGTGTGGTGGTGTGTCACACTTGCCAAGCGTTTTCCCATCTTTCTTAATTGAAAAAATGTTTGGTGCCCACCAAGCATTTTTCCATCCTTCAAAATTGGAAAAATGTCTAGCACCAAAAGGTTTTCCATTTCTCTCCACAACATGCGATTCATCAGGAAATACTTTCGAGAAAATGTTTTTCGAATTTTTTTTTAAATTTGAAAAAGTATCATTTTTCAACTTTGGGACATGCCTTCATTTTATGATAATGCATGCTAAATTAAAAATTTAGTAAATTGACCTCATAAAATCATATGTGGAGTATCTACTATAGATATAGTCATGTTATTTATGTTAACAGAGAGTTATCAATTGTGAATTTCCATATTTTTTATGATTCATGCTTCGTGATACTATATACAACCCTATAAACCTTGTAGTTGAATGCAAAAAAAGATCAAGAATACAATGTCTCCAGTAACCCAAAAAATATATAATCAATTAGGTTATGGTGATGAATAACAAAAGCCCATAACCCAATGTAAATAGTCTATCATTTTTTAATGCAAGATGAAAAGTTCATTTGAAGTTGTTCTGCAATTTTGAGGATTGTGAAACATTTAATGTTTATTGGGCCTTCAAGAAATAGGTTTTTTGAATTTGTACCTTGCGGATATGAATTATAGCTTCCTGAATCAAAGTTGTTCAATCTGATCCTCTAGGTTGTCAACACAATTTTTAGATGACATCATGATTATAGAAACCAATTGGTTGTTTACTTATGAACATTACTAGGATTTACAAAATCCGTTGTAATTACAGACGTGTAATATCTGTGCCACACCTAGTCTCCTAAATGATAATTTTCTTTAAAACTTACATACTATAATAGGATGAAATTACACACAAGACAAATGTAATAACTCAAAACCTTAATCCCTTGCAATATATGACATAAAATTGAATATAATGATGATTTGTTTGTATCGCTTATTGATATCATTTATCTAAGCATGAGATTGTTACAAAATCCAACGAAGAAAACAAGGAAATGTATTTGGTGTTTTGTCAATTTCCCAAAGTTGTGTTTAAGTGGGTTGAGGTGTCTGATTCACACCTACATTGGTTTTGCACCCCTTGCTTGTCAAGGATCTTCGTTAAGGAGATTGGCGAGATGAATGCAATGTTCAACAACTAATAATTGGTGCATTGTCACTAATAGAAAACACATAAGACATCAAAGAGAAAAAAATAGGAATTTCAAGTTTGCAAATTAGAAATATCACAAAATGTATTGAAGGAAAATGAGGTCACATGTGGAACTTGAAACCTAAAAGCATGAATGCTTGATGTTGTTGTGTGCAACTACTAAACTATTTTTAATACCAACTTGGTTGGATTGAGGGAGGAAATCACTTTCTTTTCATACAACATGTTATGGGAGAAGAAATGGTCATTGAATGGCAGAATAATTGAGGCATTTATGTTACAGCTCATTGTTATCATCTTTCATTTATGCTCTGGTACTCCACATTCAAGCGCACCTCGAATTTTTGGTAGAGTGATTTTCATCATTGTAATAAAACATTTTAAAACCTTGTTTTTGTTTGGCTCCCACCTTTGTTGTAATAGTGAGGTTGATAATTGAGAATGGAGTCTCCACTCCAAGAATAATAATGGAACAACTATACGTTTGAACACCACCTATTTTTAATAGCAGCCTAAACCTTAATACGTGGGAAGTTCCAAAAAGTTGATTTTGTGATGTCGAAAATTAAAGATTTCATGAACAATTGTTTAGTAGGATTTGGCTACATACTATGCACAATTTCACAAGAAATATTCCGAACATTTTGCAACTTCTCATAAAAAATTGCCGTCCTTTCCACTTTTTTTCAAAAATTGGTGATTTGGATGTTGTTCCTGGAAAATGTAATTACATATTTGGACCTTTTTGAAAATTTTCATTTATATTGGAAGAAGATTTTTTTTTAAATGTTTATCAAGTATTGAACATATTTATGGAATATGTTCACCTATATGTTGGGCCATGTGGCAAATGAATTTAACTATGGAACACACACACACACACACATATATATATAGGTATGTAGGTAGGTTATTACATAGCCATAGGTAGGTAAATAGCTAAGTAGAATGTAAAATATTAGAAGAATAGGCGAACTAATTATTTAGAATGATTATTTAAATTATGTAATAGTATTTGGAAAATGATTCAATTAGTCAATTTAGATAATTAATTATTGAAATAATAATTTGATAATTGTTGATAATGCAAACAATATCTGATAATTTCTCCCCTAAATTTGAGTAAATTCATCAAATTTATATAGTTAGTTAATGAATTTAGATTCAGATAATTAATTATCTGAATTTTTGATTTTCTAAATTAATTTGAAAAAATGATTACTTAAATTTGTGTAATGAATTTATATTAATGGATTTTAATTTAGTTTAACTAATTAGTTCATGGTGATTTTAATTCAATTTAACTATTTATTTTTATTATGAATTATTAAATAATAAACTTGAATTTGAATATATGATTTTTTATTTTCTAGTTTAATAACCCCCTAGTGGCCACCATGTCATATTTTAATGATATGTCTATTGAAGATATTAACTTGCACATGTGCACAAGTGGATGTATGTATATATTGTGTATGTATGTATGTATTTATATGTAAATATGTGTGGACACATGTGTTTTTATGTATGATATTTGTTTATTTATATGTAGTCCAAGATGTATCTATGTATATATGTATATGTATGTATGGATGTACATTTGTATATGTTTGTATGTATATATATGTATGTGAGTTTGTTTGTGATTTTATTATTATTTATAGGTATAAAAAGAAAGTGTGATTTTAAAAAAATACATGAAGTTGTAAGTCATGATATGTACATCATAGATATTTTGTTGTGTGGTTCATATGGAAATTTTGAAAATAAGATTCATTTGGATATGGGTGTGTTTTTTTTCTTCATGTGAAAGCACGTTTGTGTGTTTTTTATTTTTTGTGTTTATGTGAATATGTTTATGTGTTTTTCTAAATTTTTTTTAACATAGTCTAGATATAAATTTCAAACTAAAATATATAATAATACTTTAATTATTCAATTGGTTTCTTCTTTTAATGTATTTTAACTATAGGAACTTTATTATTTTAATAATGGGAAATTCTTTTGCATTTTTTATTTTAGTGAAGCATAGAAATGGATCGTATATGTTTGTTAACCCAATTTTTCAGTATGTATATAGTAATGAGTTAAAACAATTGGCAACCAGTGACATAATATAACCTTAAGAATATTTTAGTTTTTGATTAACATGTCTTAAGTTAACTGGTCGATTATATGAACTAATAAATGGTTTGTTATAATAACCAGTTGATTTAAACTTGTGACTAGTAACTTTGTCATTTTGATTTTAAGTTTATATTGGCCAGTGATTGTTTAAGTTGAAACAACACTATGAGTTGGTATAACTAAAAGGGCTTAGAACTAGATCTAAATATTTGTATTTTTTTAACTATTGGAAAGTTTTTTAGAAATTTCAACTAGTTTATTCTGAATTTTTTTTGAAGTTTTTCTTTTTCATTCTTTGGAACGCAAGATTTAAAATAATTATTCTTGATGAATAAACGAAAGACTACAATATTTCTTGTGTTTTGATATTTTAGATTTGAATAAACCTGTTGATAATTATAGTAAACCAGAATTGGAAATTGGAAGGGAGTATGTAACAATAAAAGGAATAAAAAACACCCTTAACATTTGACAACCACGTTTCCAATCTTTGGTTTTCAACAATTTTTTATTTTAAAATTTTAGGTTTGGATTTGTATTAAGTCTTAGTAGTTTTGTAGGATTAATTTTTGTGTTCATTTTTTTCTTTACAAACTAGTAAGTGAGGAATTTTTAGGATTTGTATGTTGACTTTTGATTTGTTTAGCAACCTATTGACCAAAGAATCATGAATTAATGATTTTTGTGAAATGTCAAGAATAGTCACAAGGGGCCTTAAAAGGTGATTCGAATTAGAATCATCACAACAACTTATTCATGAGGTGGTTCAACCACAAGAACAACCATGTTCTCAAGCCAAGGGAATACAACTAATTGAAGTCCCAATAATGAGCCTCAAGAATTTATTACGGTAGATGTACCTTTTCATCATATACCAATAGAGCATGAAGAAAGAAGGGAACCACAAGTACCTTCAATTGGTCAATTTTTGACACCCCAATAATCGTCCCAACAATGGAGGTTGAATGCACAACTGGGTGAACAAAACACTGAACCTATTCGACATGTTGATGAGATAACCTCTTCAAGATAGATATGGTAGTCTACAACACTCGGTTATTATATTCCAAGAGCTACTATGCCTTTTCAATCAACATTAGTTGTTGGTTATTATACATATGAATCGGTTCATGTTTTGAATATAATTGTAGAAGATTCAAAATTGGGATGCAACCAACTTTTAACCTAGTTGGAACAACTACGTAACTTGGAATGAAGGCCTTCACATAGATTTGGTTCTCAACAGCTTGTAGAATCAATGGAAGCAATTGTGGCCACTGTTGCTATTTAACAAACACAACCAATTCGTCAAATTGTTTGGCTGAATGTACCTATCACGGGAACTGTTGAATGACCACTTGTTCAACAAAATATACTAGTTACAACCACCCAATTCACTATTGAAATTACATTAACATGTGCATATTGTCAGGTTGGACACGAATTCAAAAATTGTCCATTTGTTGATGATAAATTGAAAAGATTGATGAAAAAAGAACTCCTAACTTCTCTTTAGCTTATGGTATCGAATACACCAATGACACACATTAGTGTACTTGTGCAACAAATTCGACCACAATGAGTTTGGCTACCAACCCAATACCGGTTAGTCAACATTTAAATTGGTTGTAACCTGTGTTACAACCCTAACCTTGGATCCGCGACGAAGGCAAGGGCTTGCAAAAGCGCAGGCCAAGGGTGAAGCCTGGGAATCACATTTCATGCTCCTGGGAGTGTAGGAGAGTGTGAGGGAATAAATCCCCACACTCCCAAGTGAGCTCTCACTTTGGGAATTGGAGTCTCGATGGACTCCTGAATTTTCAGAGGGCGATTGCAGAGGTCAAAACTCATTGGATTGAAATTTTCTTTATAGCATTGGAAATCTCTTAGAATGTAGATGTTTGAAATGGGCTCGCATGACCCATTTGGGTACTTAAAACACAAGTTATGGCCAAAAGAAGGGTTGAGAATCAAATTGCCAATTTGAGTCCCGACCATTAAAAGTTAAGAATCGCTTTGATTTACTTGCGTGTAGGTGATGTGCCACATATCATTGGAAATCTCTTGAAAAGGGCTACAACTTTGCTATAGACCTCACCTCAATCGGAGGTCTACACAAGAAGTTATGGGCCTCCAAAGTTATAAAAGTCCCAATTTTGAGAATTTCGGGACTCCAAAGACAAAATGACATTTGGGTGTTGGTCTCGTGGCCAAGCACAAAAAATACTATAAGGGGGGAAGGTGGTGGCTTCCCCCAAGTTCGAGCCATGATGAGTTTTGTGAGTTTGTGTTTGCCCATGGTTTATTTATGCACCAAAGGTGCTTCAACTATGCACTAACCAACTTATTGTTTAATTTGTGCAAGTCCATGTGAATAATTTACTCACTTGTTAATCATCCTAGTCCCATTTCGGAGCTCCAACACGCCCCTCTACCCCCAAAGTGCTACGAGTTAAGGAACGTACCCCCAACTCTTTGTCCTTTTGTTGTTTTCACCTTGGACTCGTAGTTGAGTCTATCAAGGAGCTTGGGAGTGCGTAAACTTGCTATGCCATTGATAGCAAGGCAACCTAAAACTATAACATACCCAATGTGGTATAATACAATTCCATTTTTTATACCTATGGATCCTAACATGTATTTTATGTATTATTCAAGAATCAAAAGGCTTGATCCATTGATTTATGGAAAGAATAAGGGATATGCAGTTGGTGTTATTCAACCATAATCAGTGCCACCTATTGAGCAATTTGTGTAGAACTAGTATCATAATTCCAACTTTTGGAGTAAAACAATCGATTCTTATCACAATAGGTGTACCTATTTAATAAAAAATGGCAACCACTCTACCTGTTAATATATTTGTTACTATTGGACTACCTGTTTATGGTAATAGTGTTATAATCTAGCAATCCTATAAGGGTTAATTCATATCCACAACCAAGTGGAGAACTGTTTAGAGGTTCGCCTAATGGAGGATTGCCAGGAGGAGGATCACATGATTGAAACCCACTTGGAGGATCGCCACTTGATCCACCTGTTGGATTTTATGAATGGTGAACACCTAATCCAAGGATATTCATGCCACCATGATATCAATTGGTTCCAATTCGATCTGAACCAACTAGTAAATTGCCATATCGAAAGTTTCAATATTCCACGTATGTGAAATATATTGATCATGATGCTCACATTCGAGTTTTCAAAAAGGTAATAAGAGCCAATGGTGAGACTATGGAGGTGGATATTATCAACCTATTTGGTTTCACTTTACAAGACATCTTAAAATGGGGTGACAATTTCATACGGATCATCCTAATTGCACATTTGATGAGTTGGAACAAGCATTTTGCAAGCGCTTTGAAACTATGAAGAATGACGAAAAAATCTATATGTAATTGAAGAATCTATAATAACAAATTAGCAAATGGGTAAAGGTCTATTACAAATGTTTGCTTAAACTGGCTAATTACTTACAAGTGAAAGCTATTAATGTTTTCCTTACTACTATTTTCAAAACAAGTTTACAACCATAATTTAGATTGGCAACAACCAATATGATGAGAGATACCCTGATCAAACATAAAGAAGTTGTAGTGATTTGTGAGGAAAGTGGACTAATCATAGCAAATTACAATGTTTTGATAACTCAACTAAAGTCCAAATTGGTTACACAACCCATAGTCACTTATACCATTGTTAAGCAATAGTTAACCTGTTTAAATTGTGGTAAAACATGTTGTGTGAAAGAAACTTGTCATAATAAGAAAAGAGAAAAACTAGCAATTCCTATTGTACCCACTAAAGTTGTTGAACTAGTGGTTGAAGTAATTAAAAAATCCATTAAACCAACTAGAATGCCATCAAGATATCCTTGTATTATTTGTTCTAGTTCTAAACATCGTGCACCTAATTGTCTTGAAAATACAAGTTCAAAACATGTTCCAAACTAAATCAACCACTATTACTATTATAGTAACAAAAAATCCCTAACCTAATAATGTGCTAGAGTTAGTGTAGTTGTTGCTATCATGATATGTAACCAAGTACTAGAGCAACATGCTCTTAAAAAATGTGAACCGGTGAAAGGCAAAAGCAACAACTAATTGGCAAACATGAGAACAATTGTGTGATTTTTTTATTCATATTATATGGGAATTGTAGGGGAGTGACTTAACATCACAAGCATCTCAAGTAATGTAGTAACTAGTTTGGCAAAATTTTGGGTCAACAAATTACTTGTTTTTTCAACATGCATTCATAGTAAATTTCGACACGTTTAGTAATTTTTGTTGTATCTTTCGCATTTGCATGTAGACCTCCTCATCATCTTTATCGTTCTGAATTGCTTGCAAATGCTCTTCATTGACTTTAACTCTTCAAAAGTGCAATTTGGATGGTCTTAAACATAGTTTTCTCCCCATTCAAATATACTATCCCTAAGAGTAAAACCAAACAAGTTAATGGTGTCAGCTTCCATCATTTCACCATAAGTTTTAATGGCCTTCTTGAACACTCTGATCTGAGCATCCGGATCGATGTCCTTAATGTTAGTTGGATATTGTTAGTTTCTGTATGGTAGCTTGGTTATTGGTTTTGATACAGGTTGCACAACAAGTGGTTAATACCATGGTGGTATAAACATGCACGAATCAAGTGTTGGCCATCCAAAAGATCCAATGGGTGGATTATTGGTCCTCCATGCAAATCTCCTCCATGTGAACTTCCTCCAAGTGTATCTCCAAGTTGTCTTTCATCCAATTGTTGGTGAACAGAACCTTCAAGTACATAAGTTGGTAAACTTGTAGTAACTTATACAATGGTTGGAACTGGTACAATAATAGGTTACTGGATAAGTTGTCTATCCATGTTGGTCATTGGTTGAACCACTATAAGAAACTGATTTCCAACAAAGCATGTATATATGTTGGTGGTACAATAGGTTGTTTAAGTATTGGGTACACATTCCTAGGTACATAACTTGTATAATTCCTAAAGATCAAAAAATAAAGTTATTTTGTTCCAATTGGATTTGCTAAATACAAACTAAGATTTAAAGGCACAAAAGGGGGTATGACATCATACCACATTGGGTATGTTGAAGTAGGTAACATACTAGTTTTACCTAATATAATTATTGTAATAGATTGTGACCAAGTTATCTGATAGTTAATAGGTACTACCATATGACCTATACTAAGATTCATGGCTTGAGTTCTTGATACATACACATTAAGTATTGTTGTTATAGTGGCTAGAAAGATAAGTTGACAAACATTCATCACTTCCTCCTATAATAACTATTTTAAGCTATTGTTAACAAATGGATAGCACTTAAACAAGTGTCCCATTCGATGATAATATGTACAGGTTACAGTTTTAGCACCTTGGTTTCCTCTTGAAACTGGTCTATGATGCATGACTTGTGATCTTCCTTTGAGACCAAATATTGATTTGATAGGCTAGGTATTTTATGGATCAGTGATTCCCTGTCGAACAATTGTGGGTGTTACTATGGGTTCAACAAATTCTAAATGTGGTATAAAAATTGATTGATTAAATGGTCTTCAATCAATGTGATGAAGTTGCTCCAACCTATTGAGTAGGTGAAGTCATTCCATCTCCAAATTAGTTGGGACCAAATTGATATTAGTGTGTAATGGTTGGTTTTGAAAACCAATAAATGTTCTAATTGGTGTAGATACACATGTTATGGGTAAATTATAACCTGGGGTTATAGATCACCATGCTTGTTGTGTAGAGACAACTTCATTAAACAATTGAACAAGTTCATGATTGTCATCATGATAAACACTCACTACATGTGGTTAGGTTGTCATTTGTGGTGTTTATTGATGAGTGGTCAAGAGTGCTATTGGGTCTCTATATAGAATTGGTTCAACTACATTTTGATGTCGTTCATTAACTTTTCCCCTCTATGCTGCATCCATGTTTGGTGCATTCACATGTTCAATACCCATAGGTTGCACTTGTTATTTATCTTGCTCTTGTGCATGTTCTTGAATAGGTTAATTTGTTCTAATTTTTTTCTAAGACTTCTAATCACTACTCTTGACATTTTCTAAAATCAATAGGTTCTAGGAAAGCCCTTGCATTATTTTTTAACATAATTTTTTTTGGAAGGACCCCTCTAAGCAATTAGGAATTTACATAAAACTTCTTTTATAGATTGGGCACCTATCTTACTTCAAAAAATTTACATTAACCTCTCACCCTCATCCTAATGTTTTTTAACAAAATTAAGAACAAAGACTTCAATCTTAACATTTACACAAAACAAGTAAACATATAACAAATCAAAATTTCAAGCATGATTGTTTTTCAAACTTGATCTACTAAAACAACTGAATCAAACTAGAAATTTTAAGCATGATTACTTTTGAATTCTGATCCATTGCATGTTCGCCAAATGTTAATAGGTTTTTCTATGCCCATCAAAATTATTCTACTTTAAAATTCTTTAGCAATAAGTTCTTAAAACAACAAGTACATGCAAAACACTAATAAAATTTAAACTAATTTCAAATCCTAATTAAGTTAACATGTACACAAATCATTCAAAACTTGAAAGAAATTGGTTGAAAGAAAAATGATTCATGTTCCATAAATGAAGATTGAAACACATAATCAAAATGAAATCCAAAAGCTCTTCAACATGTCTGTCCTCCTAGTCCCATATTAGTTATTTCAAATTACAACAGTCATAATTAACCATTATAAAAATTCATTAGCCAATATCTAGACTAATAGTCAAAATTTTAAAAAACTACACCCTGTTTAATTACATGTTCCACTAATGGTTTTGCCAAGTATAGGTTCTACAGATGACATGCTGATTAACTTGTTAACTTATCTTCTTAACCTAGTAACATTATATTCATTAATTGGTTAAATCAATATTATAGGTTAGGTTAAATAATAGGTGAAGACACCTATTAGGTTTAACAACCTATTTACATTATCAACTTGTTAAGTCACCTATTGCTAAATGTTATAAGCTTTTAAACCAAAAAAAAAAAGTTCTAGCACAACACACACAGAGGCTTTAGCAATGGTTTTGCTTTGCACAAGTTCATACAATATTTATAGGGCAATAAGTTTGTCTTTAAAGATCATATGGCATTTGTTGCAACCCTAATTTTGGGCTCGCAACCAAGGCAAAGGGGTTATAAGGTTGCGGGCCAAGAGTGTCACAACCTTAGCTTTGGACTCGCAACCAAGGCAAAGGGGTTACAAGGTTGCGGGCCAAGAGTGTCACAACCTTAGCTTTGGACTCGCATCCAAGGCAAAGGGGTTACAAGGTTGCGGGCCAAGAAGAAGCCCGAGAGTCACATCACATACTCCCAAGAGTGTAAAAAAGTGTGAGGGAGTATGAAATAGTGAACCCTCACACTCCCAAGGCAACTCCCATTTTGGGAGATAGAGTCCTAATGGACTCTCGAAGATTTAGAGAGCAATTTCAGGGGCCACAACTCAATGGTTTGTAACATTATTTATATCATTGGATGCTCTTGGAACGTAACTGTCAAAATGGGCTCGTATTGTTCATTTGGACATCTAAAACACAAGTTATGGCCAAAAGAAAAGCCGGGAGTCAAATTACCAGCTTGACTCCCGACCAGAAAAAAATCGAGAATCGACCCAATTTACTTTGCTACAAAGGGCGTGCAACATAGTGTCAAAAAAAGCTTTTGATGAAAGCTATAACTTTGCTTTAAATTGCATCTCCATCCAAAGTCTGCTTGTAAAGTTATAAGGCTCCAAAGTCGCGGAAGTCCCAATTGGCGTGCTTTTAAGACTCGGGAGTCCTGGAGAGAAAAGTCATTTGTATGTGGGCTCCGTGGCTAGCCACAGAGTATACTATAAGGGGGAAGGTGATGGCTTCCCCCAAGTTTGGGTCGTGGTGAGTCTAATGTGTTCGTGTTGCCTGTGGTTCGTCCTAGCACCAAAGGTGCTCCAACTACACACTAACCACTTTGTGTGGGTTGTGTGTAGGCCCGTGTGAGTGAGTGAAGCTTGTCAACTCTTCCTAGTCCCATCCCGGAGCTTGAACACGCCCTTCTACCCTTCAAAGTGTTGTGAATTAGGGAGTGTGGCCCAATTCCTCCCTCTTACGTTCTCTTCTACTTAGATTCACATTTGAGTCCTTCAAGGAGTTGGGACTGCGTCAGTCAACAAAAAAAATTAGAATAGTTAGCAAATTTATTGCCATAATCAACAAATGAATTGACATAATCAGCATATAAATTAGCACAATCAATAGAAGGCATATAGAACAAACGAGGCGGAGTTAGTACAACTACTATAGGGACATTAGGGATGTGGAATAATCGAAAGATGAAATCTAAGGCGTTCATTAATAAGGATGACGTGAAGTGCTTCTGCGTGGTTGTACAAGGGACACAAAAGGTGGTAATGATGGGTCATATTAATTTTGAAGATTATTCATTACTTAAAAGATGGTGGGTAGGTAAAAAAATGAACATAACGAGTGATGCACTCCCAACTCCTCGAAGGACTCAAATGTGAATCCAAGTAGAAGTAAACAAAAGAGAGAGGAGTCGAGGCATGTTCCTTAGCTCACAACACTTTGAGGGGTAGAGGGGCATGTTAGAGCTTTGGAATGGGACTAGGAACAGTTGACAAGTTTCACTCATTCACACGGGCTTGCGCACAACCCACACAAAGTGGTTAATGCATAGTTGGAGCACCTTTGGTGCTAGGACGAACCACGAATAACACGGACACACTAGATTAACCACGGCCCGGACTTGGGGAAAGCCACCACCTTCCCTTTTATAGTATACTCTGTGGCTGGCCACGAAGCCTACATCCAAATGGCTTTTCTCTCTTGGGATTCCCGAGTGGGAGTCCCGAAGTCGCGCTAGTTGGGACTCCTACGATTCTTGCAACTTTTGAGCCCCATAACCTTGCGAGCAGACCTTGGATTGCCATGCGGTCTAAAGCAAAGTTGTAGCTCTCATCAAGAGTTTTTCAATGGTATGTTGCATGCCCCCTGCAGCCAAGTAAATCGGGTCGATTCTTGACTTTTTCTCATCAAGAGTCAAACTAGAGGTTTGACTCTTGACCTTTCTTTTGGCCATAACTTGTGTTTCTGATGCCCAAATGAGCAATGTGAGCCCATTTTAGACATCTATGTTCTAAGAACTTTCTAATGATATAAAAAACGCCACAAGCCATTGAATTTTGGCCCCTCAAATTGTTTTATAAAGTTTCGGGAATCCACCAAGACTCCATCTCCCAAAGTGGGAGTTGCTTTGTGAGTGTGAGGGTTCACTCCTTCATACTCCCTCACACCTTTTTACACTCCCGGGACTTTGTGATGTGACTCCTAGGCTACTTCTTGGCTCGCACCCTTGTGACCTTTTGCCTTGACTCCCGAGCTTCCTCTTGGCCCATAACCTTGTAACCCCTTTGCCATGGTTGCGAGCTCAAAGCTAGGGTTACAACAAAGAGTGTTGCAACCCTAGCTTTGGACTCACAACCAAAGCAAAGGGGTTACAAGGTTGCAAGCCAAGAAAAAGCCTGAGAGTCACATCACATACTCTTGGGAATGTAAGAAAGTGTGAGGGAGTATGAGGGAGTGAACCCTCACACTCCCAAGGCAACTCCCACTTTGGGAAATGGAATCCAAATAGTTACTTTCTTACTCTAGTAACTAATGAAACCTAACTAGTTGAGCTTGAATTCTCAACACTCCCCCTCAAGCTCAAATCCACTTCTAGTACACCAAACATTTTTCGAAACTTCCTTAGCTTGTCTGTACCTAAAGCCTTTGTGAAAATGTCAGCAACTTGATCTTCAGTACTGACATGAATGAGGTCAATTTCTTTTGCTAGAACTTTTTCTCTAATAAAATGGTAGTGCACTTCAATGTGCTTTGTCCTAACATGATAGACCGGGTTGTTAGCAAGTAGTATGCTACTAATGTTATCACAATAGATGACAACAGGAGCATCCACTGACTGTCCCAAATCTGAGAGTAGTTTTTGTAACCAAACTACTTCACATGCAGCAATTGTTGCACCTCTGTATTCTGCCTCCGTGCTTGATAGTGTAACTGTTGGTTGTTTCTTACTGCTCCAATTAATAGCACCACTTCCAAAAGAAAACATGAAACCACTGGTTGATCTTCTATTTGAAACATTGCCAGCCCAATCAGCATCCGTGTATCCATGTACTTGTAACTGGCTCTTGGCTTCATAAAAACTTCCACACTGCAAGGTATGTTTTATGTACCTCAGTATGCGCTTCACTGCATCCAAATGTGGCTTTCGTGGTGTTTGCATGAATTGACTCACAACTCCAACTGCATAACTCAAATCTGGCCTCGTGATGGTCATGTAAATCAAACTCCCCACTATGCGTCTGTACATAATGGTATCCTCCACGAGCTCTCCTTCATCTGCACTTAACTTCACATTTTGCTCCAATGGAATTGAAATGGGTTTACAACCCGTCATCCCATATTCGGACAATTTGTTCAAGGCATATTGCCTTTGTA